>JAABUX010000050.1_pt1 | contig 193150 bp, 192 predicted proteins | sample 5561851 | NCBI WGS metagenome assembly JAABUX01 (sample SAMN10711883, study PRJNA513361) | rock metagenome | isolation source: Antarctica rocks | place: Antarctica: Victoria Land, Richard Nunatak red sandstone | collected 2016-01-03
CCTCACCGCAGCGTGCTTCGGCCGGTAGGCCGAAGCCGCGAGGTGGAGGAACCGGGCCGCTAGCACGACCCCACCCGAGCCAGCGAAGACGCCGCCAGGGCCCGGATTCCGAGGTCGCCGCACCCGGCGTCGCCTCCCCCGCCCGGTAGCCCCCACGCTCGGGCGAGTTGGTTAAATTCTGCTTTGACAAGCTTTGAGGAAGGCCGTGAAGAGGGCGCGGCTCGGGGGGTCGTTTTCGCCGATGGCGCTGGTTTCGGGGTGCCATTGGACGGCGGCGAACCAGGGGTGATCGAACGTTGCTTCGACGGCTTCGATGATGCCGTCGGGAGTGCGGCCGACAACATGGAGGGCGGGGGCCAGGTGGGCGGGGTCGATCGATTGGTGGTGACGCGTTGTTGTCGGGAGGGTCGTCGCCGTGAGGGCCTCCGACAAGAGACCCTCCGTGAGTGTGACGATGTGGGCTTGGGCGATGGCACGGTTCGTTGTGTCGGCGTGGGTAGACTGGTGGGTCGCCGGAGCGAGGCCGAGGGCCGCTGGGATGTCGACGATCAGTTTTCCGCCGAAGGCGACGTTCAGCAGTTGGGCGCCGCGGCAGATCCCGAGCGTCGGGAGACGCCGATCGCGGAGTGCGCGAGCGAGTGCGATCTCGAAAGCGTCGCGGGACGGGTCGTAGGTGCGGTCCTCGTTGTCGCGGCCGTAGCGCGTGGGTTCGACGTCGGTGCCGCCGGAGAAGACGATGCCGTCGAAGGCCGCGAGGACGGCGTCGATCGACGCGAGATCGTTTGCGAGCGGGGACGGCTCGCCGCCGGCGTCGCGTACCGCGCGTGCGTAGTCGGGATGCTCGGGGGGACCGGTGATGCCGATCCTCACTTCACGTTTTCGACTTTGTTTGCGCGGTCGTTGAAGCCGGAGTAGAGCAGCAAGACGTCTTCCGCCTTGCAGCGCGTGATGCGGTAGGAAAACAGATCATAATTACAACGTTCGTCCGTGCCGGTCGACGTCTGCACCGAGAACGTGCCGAGCTTCTTGCCATCGTGACTTTCGCTCGCAAGAATCTCGAGCGGCTTCTTCTGCTGCTTCGCCTTCGGCAACAGGTTCGCGACGTCGATGTCGAGATTGTTGCCGCCGAGCGAGGAGCGGTCCCAGTGCGCGCCGTTCTTGATCCAGTAACTGTTGCCGATGATCACGGTCTTGTCGGTCTGGCCGTTCAGATCGGTCGTGACCTCGTACCGGTTCGGCGCGACCCAGACGCCCTGCGACCGCACGGAGCCGAGGACCGTCAAGCGGTACGACCGGAGCGTGCCGAACGCGGCGTAGATCTTCGCCGGTACGTTCGTCGCGGAGGCCGATGCGCTCGCGGGTCGCGCGGGCGCCGCGAGGCACACGGCGACGGCGAACCACGCGAGCGCGCGCAGGGAGAGGATGGGCGGCCGACGGGTGCGTCTCATCGCCGGAAGATTCCGCGACCGGCGGCGCGGCCCCGTTATGCGGGGTCGGCGACGCTGCGTTCGCGAATGAACGGCCATGCACGAGCCGATCGATCTCATTTCGAACGTCGCGATCGCCGAGCTGCGCAAGTTCTCGCGCCGCACGGGCCAGCCGACGTCGCTCGAATACCTGGATCTGGCTCCGATGGAGCACGTCCACAATATCGACATCACGGAAGAACACGTCACGATCCAGTACGGCCACGCGACGACGCACCGGTACAATGTGAACGAGATCTCCTTCCGCGAATGGTCGTATAAGTACAACGACGATCCCGAGATGGTCGCCGCGATCGCGGCCGTGATCGCCGTAGCCCGCAAGCACCAGCGCGATCTGCCGGAGAACGTGTCGTGTCCGCCCGGATGCGCGCAGTGCTGCAGCGGCTACGAGCCGTTCGTCAGCCGCACGGACGTCGAACGCATCGCTACACACCTGAAGCTTTCGTACGAAGAGACGATGGACCGCTACGTCGTGCGCCGCGACTCGGCCGACGGCTTCACCGTCGGCTTCCTGCGCAAGGTGACGGACGACATCGCGAGCCAGTGTGTCTTCCTGAAGGGCCGCGAATCGGGCGAACACTACTGCGGCATCTACGAAGCCCGGCCGCACGACTGCGGTGCCTTCACGCCGATCGGCTGCGAGGACGTCGACCTCGGTCTCCCGCGCGCCGGCACCTATCCGCTCGGGCCGCCGTTCCGGCCGCGCCGGCCGGCCGCGACCGCGCGATCCATACGCCGGCGATGAACGGCGCGCCGGCCGAGACGTTCGACGCGATCGTCGTCGGCGGCGGCCACAACGGCCTCGTCGCCGCGGCCTATCTCGCGCGCGCCGGCCGGAGCGTGCTCGTGCTCGAGCGGCGCGAGATCCTCGGCGGGGCGACCGTGACGGAGGCCGTGTGGCCCGGCTACGCGGTCTCGACCGCCTCCTACGTCTGCAGCCTCCTCGACCCGGCGATCGTCCGCGAACTGGATCTCGCACGTTTCGGCTATGAGGCGTACCGCAAGGACCCGGCGTCGTTCACGCCGCTGCCGGACGGACGCTCGCTGCTGCTCGGAGCCGACCCGGCGCGCAACGCACGCGAGATCGCCGCCTTCGAGCCGGATGACGTGCGCGGTTTCGCGGCGTTCGACGCCGAGGCGACGCGCCTCGGCGCGCTCCTCGCAAGCGCCCATCGCACGGCCGACGCGCGGGAGGTCCGCTTCGAGGACGCCGACTGGCAGATCCTGACCGGCAGTGCCGCCGCACTCGTCGAACGCTACGTCGCCACCCCCGTGCTCCAGGCGACGCTCGCGACCGACGGCCTGATCGGAACGGACGCCGGCCCCCGCGACCGCGGCACGGCCTACGTCCTCGCCCATCATCATGCGGGCCGCGCGCTCGGCGTACAGGGCGCGTGGGGCTTCGTGCGCGGCGGCATGGGCTCGATCGCGCAGGCCTGCGCGAGTGCCGCGCGCGCCGCGGGTGCCGAGATCCGCGTCTCGAGCGAGGTCGCGGCCGTAGAAGCGCCGGAGCGCGTGGGCGGCGTCGCGACCGTCGTCCTGCGCGGCGGCGAGCGTATCCGCGCCCGCGCCGTACTCTCGAACGCCGACCCCGTGCGCAGCTTCGGCCTCCTCGACACGGGCGCCGTGCCCGCCGCCATTCGCGTACGGCTCTCGACGTGGCGACAACGCGGCGTCTCGTTGAAGCTCAACCTGGCCTTGCGCGAACCGCCGAACTACACGGCGCGTCCGGCGGCGGCGGGGGCGCTCGCGGAGCATCACCGCGCGACGATTCACGTCGCTCCGGATCTCGCGTACCTGCAGCGGGCCCACGACGACCTGCGAGTATGCGGCGAATCGACGGAGCCGATGCTCGAGTGCTTCATGCAGAGCCCGACCGATCCGTCGGCCGCGCCGCCCGGACGGCACGTCCTCTCGATCTTCGCGCAATATTACGCCTTCGACCGGCCGGAGGGAGCCTGGACCGACCTCACGCGGGAACGCGCGGCGGACCGCATCGTCGCGACGCTCGCGCGCTACGCGCCCAATCTTGCCGCTGCGATCGAAGCGCGACAGATCCTCGCGCCGCCCGATATCGAGGCGCGGTTCGGGATCCTCGGTGGTCAGATCTTCCACGGGGAGCTCTTGCCAGGGCAAGTGTTTACTGACCGATTTGCGTCACGAACGGGAGTGCCGGGCTTCTATCTCTGCGGCTCCGGCGCCCATCCGGGCGGCTGCGTGAGCGGCCTGCCCGGGCGCCACGCCGCCGGCGCCGTGCTCGAGGACGACGCGGCGCGCCTCGCACCAGCGCGCGGGCGCGCGGTAGGTCGGCGGTTTCCTGGGTAGGAGTCACGTATCCACAACCATTCGTAGGGGATATTTTACTTTGAACGCACGCGTTACGCGTCTCGCGACCGCGCTCGCCACGAGCGCCTCGCTCCTCGCCCTCGCGGCGGTCCCGGCCGCCGCGATGGGTACTGCCTCGGCCTCGCTCAAGAGCCAGCACGGTTCGGGCGAGACGGGCTCCGCGAAGCTGACCGCCATGGGATCGAAGACGAAGGTCGTCGTGACGCTCGCGGGCGCCCCCGCTGCGGCCCAACCGGCCCACATTCATACCGGAACGTGCGCGACGCTCGATCCGACGCCGGCCTACCCGCTCCACAATCTGATCAACGGGACCTCGACGACCGTCGTCCCGGTCTCGCTCGCGAAGCTCGAGGCAGCGCCGTATGCGATCAACATCCATAAGTCGCTCACGAACATCAAGGCGTACGTCTCGTGCGGCAACATCAAAGGCATGGCCATGATGATGAAGGGCGGCATGATGAAGGGCGGCGCCATGGGCGGCGGCACGATGAAGGGCGGCTCGGGCGGCTCCGGCGGCTCCATGAACAGCGGTGCGATGCATAACGGCTCGATGCCGAAAAGTTCCGCCACCGGAGGTGCCATGCAGGGCGGCGGTTCGATGAACGGCGGCTCGATGCCGAGCAGCTCGGCCACCGGCGGTTCGATGAGCGGCGGTTCCATGACGAGCGCGCCCGCGACCGCATCGACGGCCGTGCCCAAAGCCTCATCTCCCGGCGGTGCGCCTTCGCCTGCGGCGAGTTCCGCGGGACCCGGCGCGGCCGGTGCTCCGCCGGCCGGCCCGCTCGCGAGCCCGAATGCGAACGGCCCCGCTTCGGCCTCGAGCCACTCGCCCTAACCGAAGGGCGCGAACTGCGAAGAAGACCGTCGCGCGAGCGGCGGTCTTCGTCTGTCACGCCGCGAGACGCGTCGTCACGAGATCGAGATTGTCGCGGAGGCGGCGCTTGGCGCGTGAAATATGCGTTTTGACCGTGCCGATCGGGATGTGCAGCGCATCCGCGATCTCGCGGTAGCGCAGGCCGGAGAGGTAGTACAGTTCGAGGGCTTCCCGGTGTTTCGACGGCAGCGAGGCGAGCGCGGCGTGGACGCGTCCCGCCTCGTCGTTCCGGACGGCGAGTTCCTCCGGGCCGAGATCCATCGCTTCGCCGTCGGAGTCGAGCGGCGCCGTCCGTTTGCGGCGCCGCAGCGCGTCGAGCGCCGCGTTGCGCGCGATCACGAAGAGCCAGCGAGCGAAGGGCCGGTCGGGATGATACGAATCGAGGCGGCTGAACGCACGAAGGAAGGTGTCTTGCGCGACGTCGTTCGCCTCGTCGAGATCGTGCGTCATCTGAAAGGCGAGGCGGACGATCGCTCCGCGGTAGCGATCGACGAGCGCATCGAACGCGGTCAGCGACCCGTCGCGGGCCGCCTCGACGAGCTCCGCATCGCGGTCGAGATCCGCGAGCATCATGGCTGGTGCCGGAGCGGCGCCGAGAGCGCACTGGACCGGTCGAGCCGATCGAAGTAGTCGTGCTCGGAGACGACGACAGGCGTCGCGAGGACGGAACGGAACCAGGTCACGAGCGAGGGGCGAACGGAACGGTCGGGACGAGACTGCGAACAATCGATCATGGAACGAGCTCCCTGAGACGGCAAGAATGCTTGGCTATTCAAACCATCTCTCTTGTAAAGCATATGCTTGGAGAAGTCAATCACCTTGCAGCAAAACAGTTGGTAGGGTAAAGTAATCCGGTGAGCGCTCCATCCCGACCCAGCATGCCCGAGAGTCCTGGGGGACAGGCCTGGCATCTGTTCTGGGACCTGTACAAGGCGAACCGCCTTTATCTGGAGGCCGTGGCTGCCGAATTCGAGCTGACCCCGCAGACCATGTACGCATTGAAATTTCTCTACTGCGAGGAGACGCCGGTCCCGATGAGCGAGCTCGCGGGGCTGCTGACGTGCGATGCCTCGAGCGTGACGGCGATCGCGGACCGGCTCGAGACGCACGGTCTCGCGGAGCGTCGCAGCGCACCGAACGACCGGCGCGTCAAAGGGCTCGTGCTCACGGCGTGCGGGCTTTCGATGCAGCGCCGCATCTTCGAACGCATGCAGCAACCCCCGCCCTGCTTTGCCAATCTCTCGCTCGCCGATCAGGTGACGCTGCGCGACATCCTGCAGCGCGCGCTCGACCACGTCGACCCCGCGGATGCCGCAGCCAACGTCTCGCCCTTCCAGCCGGGCCGTCAGGCGACGGCGGAGCCGGAACCGATCGCGCGCGGACGCCGGCGCCTCACGGTGACCGAAGGCTAACGATCGGCTCCCTCGGCGAGGACGCGCGCGAAGAGCGCGGCATCGACGTTGCCGCCGCTCAGCGTCACGCCGATCCGCCGGCCTCGCGCCTCCGGCAGCCGGCCGGCTAGCAAGGCCGCGAGGGCGCAGGCGCCGCTCGGTTCCAGGACGAGCTTGAGCCGCTCGAATGCGAAGCGCATCGCGGCTTCGATCTCGGCGTCCGTCGTCGTGAGGATGCCGGCGCAGCGTGCGCGGACGATCGGGAACGTGAGTTCGCCCGGCGTCGTCGTCCGTTGACCGTCCGCGATCGTCCGCGGCACCGCGATCGTCACGCGCTCGCCGCGCGCGAACGACTGCGCGAAGTCGTCGCCGGCCTCCGGCTCGACGCCGTAGATGCGGACGGCGGACCGGTCGCGCGAGAGCGCCGTCGCGCAGCCTGACAAGAGTCCGCCACCGCCCGTGCAGGCGAGGACGACGTCGAGGTCCGGGACGTCCTCCGCGAGCTCGAGTCCGACCGTGCCTTGGCCGGCCATCACGAACGGATCGTCGTACGGCGGCACGACCGTCGCGCCGCGTTCGGCCGCAAGCTCCGCCGCGATCGCGCCGCGATTCATGGTCGCGCGATCGTACGTGACGATCTCCGCGCCGTAGCCGGCCGTCGCGGCGACTTTTGCCCGCGGCGCATCGGAGGGCATGACGATCGTCGCCGGCACACCGAGCAGCCGCGCCGCGAGCGCCACGCCCTGCGCGTGATTGCCACTCGAGAAAGCGACGACGCCGCGCGCGCGCGCCGCGTCGTCCAACTGCACGATCCGGTTGTAGGCGCCGCGGAATTTGAAGGCACCCATGCGCTGCAGGTTCTCGCACTTCAAGAAAACGCGGGCGCCCGTGCGCTCGTCGAGCGTCCGCGAGGTGAGGACGGGCGTCCGGTGCGCGACGCCGCGCAGCCGCCCGGCCGCCGCGACCACGTCCTGATAAGAAATGGCGAACGGCGGGGCGCTCACCGCGAAGCTTCGAGCGCGAAGCGTTCGATGCGGTGATCCGGCGCGTAGCGCACGCACGCCCGCAGCTCGCCGCGTTCGAAGACGGCGACGAACGCCCGGTCGCCGCGCGCGCAGCCGGTGCCGGAGCCGCGCGCCTCGACGCGTTGCACGGACCCGCGTGACGTCACGAGCGAGCGTGCGCCGGGAGCGAAGAACCGCGCGCGCTCCGAAGCGTACGACGACGGCTCGAACGCCGTCTCCACGGGCGCAAGATCGCCGCTCGCGATCGCGGCCACGATCACACGCACCTCACGTTCGCGCGCGTTCTCGTGATGCCGGAAGAGCAGCGGCAACGCCGCGAGGATCAGCACGGCGCCGGCGACGAGCGCGCTGCGCATCCGCCGCGGCTCGATGACGGGGCGCGCCCTGCGCGGCCCGCGCGGCCCGCGGGGCGGCGCGCTCAGTCCGCGAACGCGACGAACCGCAGGTTCGGATTCCACTCCGCTGCGAGCCGCACGCTCCACTCGCTCTCGAAGAGAACGAACGGCGCGCCGTCCCAGTCGTCGACCAGCTTCGCGCTCGTCGGCCAGTTCGCCGCCGACACGTCGGCTTCGTCGCCTTCGACGCGCCGGATCGCGGCGAACGGCAGGCCCGCGAACTGCGTCTTCACGTTGTACTCGGCTTCCATGCGGTACTTCGCGACCTCGAACTGCAGCGCCCCGACGGCGGCGAAGATCGGCTCGCTCCGGATCTGACCGTGCGGATAGAAGACTTGGATCGCGCCCTCTTCGCGGAGTTGCGCGACGCCTTTCTGGAACGACTTGTACTGCGCCGTGTCGATGCTGCGCACGAGCGCGAAGTGCTCGGGGGCGAATGGCGGAATCGGGTCGTAGACGACGTGGCCGTCGCCCGAGAGTGAGTCGCCGATGGCAAACGAACCGGGATTCGCGAGGCCGACGACGTCGCCGGCGAACGCCTCTTCGACGACTTCCCGATCGCTCGCGAAGATCTTCATCGCGCGCGTCAGCCGCACGTCCTTGCCCGTGCGGGCGTTGCGCACCGTCATGTCGCGTTCGAAGCGGCCGCTGCAGACCCGCAGAAACGCGACGCGGTCGCGGTGCCGCGGATCCATGTTCGCCTGGATCTTGAAGATGAAGCCGGAGAACGTCTCGGCGTCGGGCGGAACGAGATGCTTCGGTCCCGAGCGTTCGTCCGCCGCAAGCCGCGCGACGGGCGGCGGCGACATCGCGAGGAAGCCGTCGAGGAACAGCTCGACGCCGAAATTGGTCACGGCGCTCCCGAAGAAGACGGGCGTGACGTCGCCGCGCAGCACCAGGTCCCGGTCGAACGCCGAGCCCGCGCCGTCTAACAACTCGAGGCCACCCAGGAAATCGCCGTACGTCTGCTCGTCGACGAGCGAGCGGATGCGCTCGTCGCGGACGTCGCTCACCTGGACGGGCGCTTGCTTGGCACCGTGCTGCGTGCGTTCGAACGTGTGCATGGCACGAGTTTGCCGGTCGTAGACGCCGCGGAACGACGGCCCGTTGCCGAGCGGCCAATTGATCGGATAGGTGCCGATGCCGAGCACTCTCTCGAGTTCGTCGAGCAGGTCGAGCGGCTCGCGGCTCGGCCGGTCCATCTTGTTGACGAACGTGAAGAGCGGGATGCGGCGCGCGCGGCAGATCGCGAACAGCTTTTTCGTCTGCGGCTCGACGCCTTTCGCCGCGTCGATCAGCATGACGGCCGAGTCCGCCGCGAGCAGCGTGCGATACGTGTCCTCACCGAAGTCTTGGTGACCCGGCGTATCGAGCAGATTGATCGTGTGTCCACGGTAGGGGAACTGCAGCACGGTCGAAGTGATCGAGATGCCGCGCTCGCGTTCGAGATCCATCCAGTCCGAGGTCGCGGCCCGCGCCCGGCGGCGCGCGGAGACTTGGCCCGCGGTCTGGATCGCTCCGCCATAGAGCAGCAGTTTCTCCGTGAGCGTCGTCTTGCCGGCGTCGGGATGCGAGATGATGGCGAACGTGCGGCGACTCTCGACGGCGATCGAGAGCGAGGGATCGGTTGCGAGCATGGACGCTACGCGTTCGACCTCGCAATGCGGGCGCCCCGGCCGGGCACGGAGAGCCGGCTCGGCAGGCGGAGCGTATATCGGCGCAGCTCCGGCAGCCCGTCCCCCTGCCGCAGGAGCACGAGCACCTCGCCGTGCGCCGGGTCGCGGGTGAGAAAGAAGCGCTGGACGCCGCCGACGCGGAAGCGGTCCGGCCCGCGCCGGATCGTTAGCCCGCGCGGACCGACGTCGAGCGCGCACGTGCCGGTGCGGAGGGTCGAGCCGGCCGGCAAGGGCTCGGCGACGCGGGGGACGTGTCGCCGCACGACGTCCGGAAAGTCGCGCAGCGATCCGATCTGCGCGTAACACTCCGGCAGGGCCGAGAGCGCCCACGGCGCGTCGGCGTCGAACGGCTCGGCGGTCGCGCCCGAGGCGAGGGCGGCAGCCGCCCGCGGCCTCGACGGCGAACCGGGATGCTCGACGTCCGGGCTCCGCACGTCGAGCCGGCGCCCGGCCTGCCCGAAGCCGACGACGATCCCGACGAAGAGCACGACGAGGACGGTCGCGATCGCGTAATACCGCGTCATGAAAGCGGAGGATTTGAAAGGCGGACATCGAACGTACGTTCGATGTCGCCGCCGCCGAATCTCTCGGTCGAGTCTCCGCTGCTCGGCGCCGTCAAGCTCCTGATCGATCTCTTGGCGCCGGAGGATCGCGGGGCGCTACGGCCGTGGATGCTGGCGCGATTCGACGTAGCGGGGTACGCGAATCGCCGGAGCGGCGACACGTGAACGGCGCGACTATCGGAGCGGGTGGCGCTCTTCGATCGCGACGAAGGCGAAGTGCGGCTCGCGGGCGCCTCCGAAAAAGGCGCAGATATCGTCGACCATGCGAGCGGCGCCGGCCGGATCGAGGCCGTAGCGGGCCTGCGGCCGGCCATAGACCGGAGCGAGGCGCCGATGCGTCGCCGCGTCGAAGACCGGCCGGTCGAGGAACGCGGCATCGACCGCACCGTCACACCGCATTGTCGCGACGGCCGAGCGGCCTTCCAACGTCCAGCAGACGCTCGCGTCCGCGCGCACGACTTCCAGCCGGTCGCCGAAGGCCGCGAATAGTCGCGCGAAGGGAGAGATGACGGAGGGGACGGCAGAACGCTCCATTCCGTCATCGTACCGGTCGCCGACAGCGGCCGACATCGACATGCGGTTAGCGTCCGCATGCGGACGTAGGACTAGCGGAGGCGCGAGACGACGCGATCGGCGACGACGTCGGGCGCCGTATCGAGGTACGCAAATTCGGAGCGCGCGAGCCCCTTCGACGAAAGCGACATCGTCGCGCCGTCGTTCCCGAGCTCGGCGACGACCGTGCCGGCGGGACCGGTCCACATCGCGGAGTCGAACGAGAGCTCTTCCGTGCGGACGTCGGTCCCGAGGCGCATCCGGACGCCGGCGTTCACGGCGTCGATCCATGTATCGAATGTCATATCAACCTGTATTCCCGTTAACCAAATGTCGAACCGGCTCACGTAGCGCAGATCGCGCGCCGATGCAACGCCGGCTCAGGCGAGCGTGCTCGCTCCGAGGTCGATGCGCGCGCGGCCGATCCGCGAATCGGCCATGCCGTAGAAGACTTCGAACGAGCGGGCGCCGCGCTCCGGTAGCGTCTCGATCGCCGTCGGGAAGACGACGTTGTTGACGATCCCGCGCAGTTCGTCCGGCGTCTCGGGAACGAAGACGGGCGCGGGCGAGCGGTAGACGACGAGATGCGGCCGCATCGCGTCGTGGATCACGATGCCGCCGCTGTAGCGCATGCCGACGCAGTTTCCGTCGTCGTCGTAGTGGCCGTCCACGCCGTGGAAGAGCGAGAAAAAGCCTTCGGCAATCCGGACGGGCGGCGTGCCCGCGCCGTTCTTGATGCGGCCCCAGTCGGCACCCGGCGCGAGGACGAGCACGCTCTCCGTGACGTTCAGGAGCGCGCGCCGATCGGCGAGCACCGCGTCGACCGGCACGTAGGCGATCCGCGTCGACTCGCGTTGCTCGGGCGGCAACTCGAGGATGATCGGCACCGCGGCGCAGCCGTTCGCGGCCGAGATCTTGAGCATCGGCCGGTGGTAGAACGCAAAGCACCGGACGCCGGCCGGCGAGAGCACGGGCTCGGGAAAGAAGACCCCGTCTTTGTCATCGCGGTCGATCTGGCCGGTCGCGGAGAAATCGACGGTACCGAGTCGTTCCCAGTCGTAGCCGTCGAAGGACAGCGCGATCGTGACGCGCGGCCCGCCCGGACCGAACGCGGTGTAGCACATGACGTAGGCGTCGAGCAGCGGGACGAACGTCACGCGCGGATCTTCGCAGCCGTAGCCGCCCGTCTCCGAGCGGAGTTCGTACGGCTGCTCCGGCTCGAGCGCGAAGCCGAGGCGCCGAAACGCCGCCGTCTCCGAGGCATCGACCGCTTCCAGCATGCCGACCCGCGAGATATTGCCTTTCGCGACGCAGCGCGGATACAGCAGCACCTTGCCGTCGCGCGTCCGTGCCGAGGCGGGATTGAGGACCCCTTCCACCTCGGTCGGCTCCCCGGCGCGCGGCGCGAGGGCGACGCCGAGGCGCGTGATGTACGAGTCGAAGGTCGCGAGCTGCGGTGCTGCGGTGTCGATCGTCATGGAGTCCTCGGGACTATCGGCAAGAAGCACGTCGCATCTGACGCCCGCTCGGCGCGGACGGTTCGGTCATTCTCAGCGGAGTTGCGTCGTCGCGACGGGTTCGCCTTCGGGCGTCACGACGTCGATCGTCGAGCCGGAGCGATAGACGGAGTTCGGCACGATCCAGAGCGTGTACGTCCGGTACGGGATCGACGGCTCGCCGCCGTCCGCAGGGGCGCGCTCGAAAGCGACGATACGGACGCGCCGGTCGTTCGCGCGGATCGATTCGATCAGCTGGGCCCAGCCCGTCTGCTCGTGCGGTCCCATGACGAGGACGACGCCGAACTCGTGTTTGAAACGGACGGGGGCGCGGATACCGAGCGCTTCGAGTCCGTGACGATCGCGGATGACGACGATGGCGTTGACGCCCGGAACCGTCGTCGTCCCTTGCGCGTACGTCTTGACCCGGACTTCGCGACAGCCACTGAGGGCAACGAGAAGAGCGAGCGCGATCGGGAGCCTGCGGAACACGTCGTCACCCGTTCGAGGAACGCGCGCGCGGGCCTCGCGCGAGCGGCGACGGCCGGACGTGTGGGGAATAGTCGTTGTCCCTGGGAAACCGGAAACGTAGACTGGACGGTGTCGTGAAGGTCTTTCGTGGTTTTGCGATCGTCAGCGTGGCGCTCACTCTCGCGCTCGCGATCCTGGGTAGCTGGGTGCGGATCAACAATGCCGGGATGACCTGTCCGGATTGGCCGCTCTGTAACGGCGCCGTCGTGCCGTCGATGGCGAACGGCGTCGTCTTCGAGTGGTCCCACCGGCTGCTCGCCTTCGTCCTCTCGTTCGTTCTCGCGGGTCTCGCGTGGTCGGCCTGGCGCGTGCGCGACCGCATCGCGGGCATCCGTCCCGCGCTCGGCGCGCTCGGCGCGATCTTCGCCGTGCAGGTGCTCCTCGGCGCCGCGACCGTCCATCTCTCGAATAGTCCCGTCTCGGTCGTCCTCCACTGGGCGACGGCGATGCTTTTGCTCGCGACGCTCGCGGCGATCGCCGTGCTCGCGACGCTGCGGCCGGAGCCGGGCCGGGCGAGCGCCTTCGGCGATGGGCCGGGACCCGCACTCGCCGTTGCGACCGGGCTCGCGCTCGTCGCGATGTGCGCCGGCGCCTACGTCAGTTCCAGCTATGCGGGCCTCGCCTGCACGACCTTCCCGACCTGCGACGGCACGCTCCTCGGCCACGGCGACGGCGGGCAACTCGCGCAGATGCTCCACCGGTTCGCCGCGGGCGCCTTCGCTCTCGCCGCAACGATCGCGACGATCGTCGCCTCGCAGATCGGGTCCGCGCGCGTGCGCGCCTTCGCGCTCGCCGGCTTCGCGCTCCTCGGCATCCAGATCGCGCTCGGTGCGGCAAACGTGCTCGGCGGCCTGCCGATGCTGCTGCGCGAGGCGCACGCCGCAAATGCCGGGCTCACGTTCGTCGCGTACGCGATCGCGACGATCTGCGCTGCGGCGGCTCCCCTGCGCGCGCCGACGCCCGCGAGCGACCGGGCGCCTGCGGCACGGCGCGCGACGGCGCGATGAGTTCGACGCTCGGTCGCCTCGAAGGCACGATTCCGGCGACCCCGCCCGGCTGGCGCGGCGTGGTCAACGATTACTACGAGCTGACGAAGCCGCGCATCGTGTTCCTGCTGCTCGTCACGACGTTCGCCGCGATGGTGATGGCGCAGCGCGGCATGCCGCCGCTCGCCCTCACGCTGTTCACGCTCGCCGGGGGCGCGCTCGCCGCCGGCAGCGCCGGCTGCTTCAACTGCGTGATCGACCGCGATATCGACCGCGTGATGGTGCGCACGATGACGCGGCCGCTGCCGGCGGGTCGCGTCACGCCGGGGGCGGCCCTTGCGTTCGCGACCGCGCTCGGCGTCGTCTCGTTCGCGCTGCTCTTCCGCTTCGCGAACCCGCTCGCGGCGTGGCTGTCGCTTGCGGGCAATATCTACTACGTCCTCATCTACACGCTCTGGCTCAAGCGCGCGACGACGCTCAACATCGTCGTCGGCGGCGCCGCCGGCGCCGTGCCGCCGCTCGTCGGCTGGGCCGCGGTCGCGCACGGGATCGGCAGCCCCGCACTCGGGCTCTTCGCGCTGATCTTCCTCTGGACGCCGCCGCACTTCTGGGCGCTCGCGCTGATGGCAGAGACGGACTACGACAAAGCGAAGGTGCCGATGCTGCCGAACGTGCGCGGCGTGCCGCGGACGAAGATCGAGATCTTCGCCTACACGATCGTCCTCGTCGTCGTGTCGCTCTCGCTGACGCCGCTCGGTGTCATGGGCCTGTGGTACTTCATCCCGGCGAGCGTCCTCGGTGGCATCTTCCTGCTCGATGCCTACAAGATGCTACGCGGCGGGCCGACGAAGCCGATGGCCCGCGTCGTCTTCAAGTACTCCCTCGTCTACCTCGCGGCGATGTGCGCCGCGATGGTCGTCGATCGCGTCGTCGGCTGACGTGACGGCGCGCGCCGAACCCGCTGCCGCCCTCGGCCATCAGTTCGACCGTAGCAATCTCCCGCTACTCCTGACGCTCGCCTTCGGCGTCTTCGCCGGGGCCCTCGATCTCGGCGTGCTCTCGCCCGCCCTCCCGTCGCTCGCGCGCGACTTCAACGTCGCGACGCGCGACGTCGCCTGGGTCTTCACGCTCTACCTGTTCGCGAACATCGTCAGCATCCCGATCATGACGAAGCTCGCCGACGTCATCGGCCGGCGCACGATCTACATCGCCTGCCTGACGATCTTTGCCGCCGGCAGCGTGATGGCGATCGCTTCGCCGAACTTCACGGTCTTTCTCGTCGCCCGTGCCGTGCAGGCGATCGGCGCGGGCGGCATCTTCCCGGTCGCGACAGCCGCGATCGCCGACCGCGTGCCGGTGGAACGCCGGGGCTCGGCGCTCGGCTTGCTCGGCGCCGTCTGGGGGCTCGCCGCGATCCTCGGGCCGAACGTCGGCGGCGTCGTCACGCACTTCGTCGGCTGGCACTGGATCTTCGCTGCGAACGTGCCGCTCGCGATCGCCGTCATCGTCGCGGCGACGCGGACCGTCCCGCAGGTCGCGGCGAGACGCCGAGGACCCCTCGACCTCGCCGGGGTCGTGACGCTCGCGCTCGGTCTGCTCGGCGTGATGGTCGGGCTGACGCGTCTCGACCCGCGCTCGGCCGTCGTCGCGGGCGACCTCTCGACGCCGCTCCTCGTCGGCGGATCGCTCGGAATCGCGCTCGTCGCGTTCGGGGCGCTCGCGGCGATCGAACGCCGCGCGCGCGAGCCGATCATGGCGCCGCGCCTCTTCGGCACGCGGCAACTCGTCGTCACCTACGGGCTGGAGGTGCTCGTCGGACTGCTCGAAGGCGCGCTCTTCTTCATTCCGGCGGCGCTCGTCGCGGCCGATCGCCTGAGCGCCGCGGCCGCGGGCGCGGTCGCGGCGATCGGCGCCGTGATGTTCGTTGCGGTGATCCCGCTCGCGGGGCGCGGCCTCGATCGCTTCGGGAGCCGCGCCGTGCTGCTCGTCGGCTCGGCGCTGACGGCGACGGGCCTCGCCATGCTCGCCGTCACGCTGCGGACGCTTCCGCTCGCGGCGGTCGCGATCGCGGTCGCCGGCATCGGCTTCGGCGCCTTGCTCGGCGCGCCGACCCGCTACATCGTGACGAACGAAGTGCCGCCGGAGATCCGCGCGAGCGGCGTCGGGCTGCTCAGCATCTTCCTGATCGTCGGTCAGATCGTCGGCGCGTCGCTCGCGGGCGGCATCGTCGGTCGCGACATCGGCGACGTCGATGGCTACCGTGCGGCCTTCGCGACCTTCGCCGCGTGCGCCCTGCTCGCCGCCGCCACGGCGCTCCTGCTCGCCCCTCGCCGCCGGGAGCGAACCGCTCCCCGCTAGAGCGGCCCACTGGCAAGCAATCGCCGGACCGCCGAGGGACCGGACCGCAGACTGCGAATGCAAGGGGCTCTCGGCTCCGCCCCCGCTCCGACTCCGTCCATCCGAACGCTCGCCTCTTCTCTCGGGAGGCGTGATTCGTGTCATTTTTGGAGACCTGATGCGCTACGCATTCCGCAGGGGCGCGACCTCCGTCGTTGCTGCGATCCTCGCCGCGAGCCTTGCAGCCTGCGGCGGCGGCTCGTCGATCGGGCAACAACCGAGCTCGCCCGCGCCGGGCACCTCGAGTTCGCCCATCGGGTCGACGACGCCGGGCGCCCCCGGCGGACCCGCGACACCGGGCGCGCCCGGCGGCCCCTCGACGCCGGGCGCCCCCGGCGGACCCGCGACGCCGGGTGCGCCCGGCGGGACTCCGACACCGGGCGTCACGATCGTCCCAGTCACGTTGCCGACGATCGGTAAAGGCGGTCCGCCCGGCACGGCGTTGCCCGCGACGCCGCAGCCGATCCCGGCGAGCGCGACGCCCAGTTCGACGGCCACGCTCTCGCCGCAGGGCACGCCGCTGCCGGCCGGTGAGAAGATCTACGTCGTCAATCACGGTGTGCACACGGGCAACGCGGCGGCCTCGAACGCGCAGACGTCCTCGCTGACGGTCTATCCGCTCGCGGCGACCGGTGCCGCGAGCCCGCTCGCAACGCTGGCCGGACCGAATACGGGACTCGATCGGGCGCAGTTCGTGACCGTCGACGAGAACGGCACGGTCTACGTGACGAACCAGGGCACGAGCCTCGGCGGCACGCTCACGGTCTACGCGGCGGGCGCGCTGAACGGCAATCTCGCACCATCGGCCGTCGTGACCGGACTCTACCAGCCCGAAGGTGTCTGCGTCGACGACGTGCACAAGTACGTCTTCGTCGTCACGTACTACACGATCGACGTCTACCGCGAATATGCAGGCGGCGCGCTCGTCCTCGATCACACGATCGCCGGGAACCCGCCCGGGAGCTCCGACCCCAACGCGAATCGTCCGCAGCTCTTCGGCGACTATTCCTGTTTCGTCAACCACGGCTTCGTCTATGTCGCCGGGAGCCAGCAGTGGATCGGCTTCAAGACGACGGACGCGGGCAACGTCTCTCCGACGTACGACTATGCCGGCGCCGCGGCGCTGCTCTTCAGCGATCTCGGCGTCATGGCGGACCCCTCGGGCAACGTCTTCCTCACGAACCTCAACAGCAACGCCATAAGTGAGTTCATGTCACCGGCCATCACGCCGACGCCGGGACCGACGGCCAGCGCTCAATCGACGACGAACATGCCGGGCGTCACGACGACCGGGACCGCGTTCAACGAACCGCTCGGCATGGCGCTCGACGCGGCCGGCAACGCGTTCGTCACCAATATCGGCACGAACTCCGTGCTCCGCTTCTCGTCGACGGCCGTGCTGAGCACGGGCGTGCCGACCGCTACGATCGCCGGCCCCGGCACGGGACTCGATCGCCCGTACGGGGTCTACGCACGCTGATGCCGATGCTGCAAAGGAACGTTCCGATGTCGAGCCTTCCCCGTTCGAGCGCCGCCGTCGCCTCACTCGCTCTCGCCGCCCTCGTCGCGACGGCCGTCGCGGCGCCGGCGGAGGCCTCGTTCCGGCCGATGCTGGCCGGGCGCGCGCCGAGCTCGCGCGATCTCGCCTCCTCGACGGCGCGCGTTCTCGGCGTGCGCGATCTCGGCCGGATCGATGCGACGGCCCCCGTCCGCGTCGGCGTGCTGCTGCGGTATCAGCACGAGACCGAACTCGAGATGCTCGTGCGCGCGCAAGGCGACCGCGGCTCGCGCTATTACCACCGCTACCTCACGCCCGCGCAGTGGAACGCCTACTTCGCGCCGACGGCGGCGCAATACGCGAAGGTCGCCTACGCGATGCGCCGCGCCGGCTTTCTCGTCGACGGACGTGCGGCGGCCAATCGCGGACTCGTGATGGCGCGCGGCCGCGCGAGCGCGGCGGAACGCTACTTCCACACGCAGATCCGGCGCGTCGTGCAAGACGGTCAGTTGCGCTACGCCAACGCGACGGACGCCGTCATGCCGGCCGAGATCAAGCAAGAATCGATCAGCGTCCTCGGCCTGCACTCGATCGCGATCGCCCGCGTGCCGGAGCGGCACTTCACGCCGTATCGCGGCGCGGCCGCGCCGCGCCCGCGTTCGCCGTTCGCGCCTGCGGGCGCGCGCTTTGCGGCCGGCACGGCCGCCGCCGCGACGCCGAAGCCGATCACGAACGCGACGCCCGCGCCGAATCCGAATCCCGATCCGACGCTCGCGCCGATCGTCTCCGTCTCGACGCTCGGGCCGGGCCCCGGCGTGCAAGGCGTGAACGGCGCCTACGGTCCGTACGGCATGGCGATCGCGTACGACTATCCCGTCGTCCATGGCTTCAACGGCAGCGGCCGCGCGACCGGCAGCGTCATCAACAGCGACTTCACGAACGCCGATCTCAATGCGTTCATCGACACCTTCAAGCTCCCGCGTCAACACGCACCGGATCCGTTGACGAATCGCATCGCGATCGACGGCGGTTCCGGAAACAACGCCCAGTCCGGCGAGGAGACGCTCGACCTCGACGCGATCGTCGGCCTCGCACCGGGGACAAAATTCTACGAATACCTGATCCCGATTCTCTCCGACCTCGAGATCGTCAACGCGTATAACCAGGCGGCCTCCGATGCGTTCGTCGACGCGCTCAACTCGAGTTTCGGCGGCTGCGAGACCGACGATCCGTCGGGCGGCTACTCCGAGGACTACGTCGCGATGCAGGGCGCAGCGAAAGGCATCACGTTCGAAGCCTCGACCGGCGACACGGGCTCGAACGGGTGTCTCGTCGTGATGAACGGCGCTCCCGGCATGGCGCCCGGCATCGCCGATCCCGCGGCCGGTTATTACTTCACGGCCGTCGGAGGCACGTCGATCATGCTCGATCCCCTCAGCGGTACCGTGCTGAACGAGATGGGCTGGGTCGACGGCGGCGGCGGCGTCTCGAAGATCAACCCGCTGCCCGACTGGCAACGAACGACCATCGCGGGCGCCCTGCCGGACGGCGCGGGCGGCGGCACGGCGGCGACGCCCGGACGGTCGAGCGGCCGCAACGTGCCGGACATCGCGCTCTTCGCCGCCGCGCAAGACCTGAGCGGCGGCTACGCCTGCTTCTTCAAGGGTTCGCTCACGGGTTGCCAGGGCACCTCGCTCTCCTCGCCGCTGTGGGCCGCGATGCAGACCGAGATCGACGAAGTTCAGGGCTCGAAGAACGGCTGGGTCAACCCGCGGCTCTTCGCGGTTTATGACAAGAACGGATACGCGCAGTACCGCGACGTCACCCAGGGCGCGAACGGCGCCTATCTCGACGTTCCGGGCTACGACAACGTGACCGGGATCGGAGCGCCGCTCGGCTTTCCGCTCGCCGGCACGGAGTAGCGCTCGCGCCTCGAATCCTCCGGCCATGCGCGTCACGTACGAATCGCTCGAACTCCCCGCAGGGAGCGGTCCGCCGCTCGGAGCGCTCGTCGTCGCACCCGCGGGCCGCGCGACGGCGCAGGGCTGCTGTTCTACGCCGACATCTTCGGCCGCACGCCCCCGAGCGTCCGGATGATGGCGCGGTTCGCCGGCCACGGCTTCACGGTCGTCGCGCCGGACCTCTACCGCCGCCGCGAGCCGGCCGGCCTCGCGCTCGATTTCACGGACGACTACGACCGCGCGCAGCGGGACGCCGGCGCGACCTCGGCCGCCGATTTCGACGCCGACCGGGCGATCGCGCTCGCCGCCATCCGCGCGCATCCGCGCGTCGCGTCGGGACCGCTCTCCGCGACGGGCTTCTGCATCGGCGGGCACCTCGCGCTACGCGCGGCGGTCGAAGCGGACGTGCGCACGATCGTCGCGTTCTATCCGACCGGCGTCCACGACGGTTCGCTCGGCGCGTCGCGCGAAGTAGGGACGCTCTCGCAGATGGCCGGATCCTCCGCACGTCTGTTGCTCGCCTTCGGTGCGAACGATCCGCACGTCGGAGCCGCCGCGAGAGCCCGCATCGGCGCGGCGCTCGGTCCGGAATCGGCGAGCCGGCGCGTCGCGCTGTACGACGGCGAGCACGCGTTCATGCGCGACGAGGGTCCGCGCTACGATCCGGCGTCCACCGACGCCGCCTTCGCGGCCGCGCTCGCCTGGCTCGACGGGGAGGCCGACACCTCCTCACCTCGAAGTCCGAGCCTCTGATGGATCTTCTGTCGCGCACCTTGCTCTGCGCGCGCGAGCGGGATCAGCTCTTGATCCGCCGACCGTGGACGCGCCGCGAGCGTCGGGTCGTCTTCAACGGCCTCGTCGGCCGCATGGCGATCGCGATCGAACCGGTGATCTGCGGTGCGGTCTTCCTCGGGCTCTTCATCGGCATGATGATGCGCGATCACGATGCGAAGTTGCTCGCCCCGATCTTCGGCCTCGCCACGCTCGCGTTCGTCGTCTACGCCGTCGTCCTGATGGTTCCGCCGATCCGGGCCTTCGTTCAGACGTTCGCGCCGATCTATATCGTCGACGGCTACGTTCGGTACCGATCGCCCGACCACGGCTCGGAGATCGGCGAGAACGGCTACATCGCCGTCCTGAACGACGAACGCCGCGAGATCGCGGAGTGGCCGAGTCGCGGCGACGATCGTCTACCGCACGCGACCCGGGCCGCCATGATCGAATTCAGCCATTTCGGCGGTATCCACCGCATCGACGGCCGCTCGACGGGCGTCCTGCCGGAGGCCTTCGCGCCGCTCGGTGTCGGCGTCCCGTAACGGCTGCCCAAACGGTTTGCAGGAATATGCTAGCACGCCGTCCGGCGAACTGCGGCGCGCGGTTGCGGCGGGGTCGTTCGCGGCGATCTACGGCTATCCCGAGAAAGTGGTCCGGGCGATGATCGACTCGGTCGATGCGAGCCCGGCCCCACGCCGGCTGACTCTCGGAAGCACGGGCCTCGAGCGCATGCGCACGAAGCTGCAGCGCCGCTTCGCCGAACTCGAGGCGCAGCGCGACGTCGCGTACGCGGCGGACGTGAGCGATGTCGCGGTGAATATCGTGTGATGGAGTTGCCCCAGCCGCGGCGCCTCAGCTTGGACGAGTTTCTCGAGATCGACGCCGGCTCGGACGAGCGCCTCGAGTATCGAGGTGGGTTCATCGTCGCGCAGGCGACGCCGCCGAAGAATCACGCGCGCATCGCCGGCAATCTCGCGATGCACCTCGGCCCGCTCGCGCGCGTGTCGGGCTCCGACTTCTTCGCGGGCGACGCGAAGGTCGTGATGCCCGATGGCAGCCGCGTGATTCCCGACTTCGTGGTGACGTGCGATCCCCGCGATCGCGATGCCCCGGACGAGCGCGGGGAGGCGATCGTCCGCCATCCGTGGCTCGTCGTCGAGATTCTCTCGCCCGCGACAGCCGCCGACGACACGACGCAGAAGCTCGATCTCTACGAATCGATTCCGGGCTCACGCACTTCGTCGTCATCGATTCGCGACGCCGCGCGATTCGGCACTACGAGAGAAGCGACGCCGGCGGTTTTCTCACGCATCGTTCGCTCGAGAGCCTGTTCTTGCCGGCTCCGCTCGATCGTGCGCTCTCCCTCGACGCGATCTACGGGGACACGACCGTGCCGGCCTGAGGGGCGGCGTGTTACGCCTCCGAGCGCGACGATGAGTGACGTCCGTCGGTCACCACGAGAAGTCTCTCAGCGAGAGCACGAGGTCGTCCATCGATGGAAAATGGTCGGAGATGCGGTCGATCGCGCGAACGAGCGTCGTCGAGGGATGCAGCGTGCCGGCGTAGATCAAGAGCAGCCCCGGTTGCCCCGCTTCGTTCGCGACGAGCTCGCGGAAATCAACGCAGTCACGCGTGACGACCACTCGCCGTGTGGCTCTCGCATGTGCGAGGATCGCGCGATCTGAGGCGCCCACGCCGAGTGCGTCGACGCTGGTTTCGACGTCGTGACTTGCGGCGCGTAGCAGTCCCACGAAGGTGCGATCGCTCGCGTTTTCATCGAGGAGCAGGCGCACGGTGCGACAGATACGGCTCGGTGCGCCGTCGCTCTTCGGCAACCTCCGCCGCTATGAGTTCGGCGTTGCGCTCGCAATAGTCGAGCGCCTCACGTACGGCCTCGATCGGGACGTCGAACTCGGTGGCGGCGGCATCGGGAGAAAGGCGGTTCGCGCTTGCCACGTCGACGAGTTGAGCTGCCGTAATGCGGCGACCCTTGAGCGAGAGTTGACGGCGCCAGGGGTGCGGCACGGCGACCAGCCAGCGATAGGCCGACTCGGGGCGAAGCGCCCGGGTGAACTCCGGGAGCGCGTCGACCGCGCGCGCATCGTCGCCTGGCAGGAACGAGATGACCGTGCCGCTCTCGACGGCCGCCGAGAGCTTCGCGAAGAGTGCGAGCAGCGCGCGGCCGGTCTCCGAATCGCCTTCGGCGCCGAACACACGCCGCGCCCGTGCGAGCGTCAACTCGTCCTCGGAACGAAGATCGATCTGCCAGCGGCGACGGCTCATGTCTCCCATCATATCCCTTTTTGGAGACGCTCGCAAGGCGAGAGAGCCTGACTGAGTGAATTTGGGGCTGCTCGCGCGACAGCCCGGCCCAAAAGGCGTCGATCGATTCTCGCTTGCGTCCGCGTCCCACCCAAAGCACGACGCCGGCGTCGAGATCGGAGACGATCGTGAAGTACCGATTGCGCTTCTTGACCGCTTTCTCGTCGATACCGATATGGCGCACCAGACGCGGTTGCTGACGGCGGCGACCGCGCTTTACTGCACGCAGCATGATCGCGTCGACGTGATCCCAAGTGATCGCCATGCGCCGTGCTACCGCCGCGACCGACATCTCGCGCAGTAATGCAATCGCGATCCGTTCGAACCGTTCGGTGAATTCCGATCGACCTGCCGACCACGGCACCACCACGGTCAGGACCCCATGCTCGGGACAGTCGACGCGGGGAACCAGCGCATGAAGGTACAGCTGATCACCGCACAGATCGAGATCGCGCCAAACGCGTTCGCGATGATCGTGTTTGGCGCACTCGCAACCGCACGATGGGCAACGACCCGGACCGCGCCACTCGAGTCGAACGTCGATGCGGCCGTGCTTTCGAGATCGAGCTTGGATTCGGTGACATCCCAGGGGTCTTCAACGCGCAGCAGGCCACGCAGCAATTCGGTATCGCGCATTCGACCTCACTACGACGTCCGCCGCACTTCCTCTATCTTGCCCACTCGAACTCGCGAGGAGCCATTTTTGTAACTGGGCTCGCGGTCTTGCCCGCGATCGTCGTGCGCCAGCCGCGCGGGCATGGTAACGTTCGGGGGCGCGGAGTTTGCTTTAGCTCAAATAGTCGTAGAGATACGTAACGACGAAACGGTCTCTGATCGGCGTGAGCTTCGTGCGCCAAGCCTTGTCGTTTGTAACGAGATGCTTGACCTGCGCGACGACGCCGGTAGCGATCACCATCGCATCCGGGACCTTGAAGGCGTGTGTTGCCTTGAGCGTCGCAGCTTCCTGAGCGACATGCAGATCCATCGGCAAGAGCGAGAGGTTGGATGTGTGTGTGAGAAAGGCGTGGACGTGAGCGGCCTTTGCCGGCGCGATTTGGAGGGGACGCACGAGTAACTCGAGCGCCGTAACGGGAGAGAAGACCGCTGAGTTGCGGCCGCTTCCGATAAACTCATCGATGAGGACGGCCGCGAGGTCGTGCGTCGCGTCGGTCGCGGCAATGCTAAAATAAGCGATGAAAACGGAAGTATCGATCAAGACGCGGTCGTGGACGGCGATCCGCTTCTGGAGCGCCGTCCGATTCACGCCCAATCGGCTCGTTCGCGCCGCACGTATTCCACATGCTCTTCCATGCTCTTGCCATAGACCTCGTCTAGCGTCCCGGCGTACGTTGTCGGGAGAACGCGAACGGTGAATTCTCCGGCTCCGGTATCGGTCATGACGAGTCGCTTGCCGGGCTCGATGCCGTGACGGTCGGCGATGAGTCGTGGAATGGTAATCTGGTTTTTTTCCCGGACGATGGCCTCAATTTCAAGGGGGGTCAATGTAGTCTCCTCGCGCTCTTCATCGAGCACTTCACGAGTATACACCGAATTGTCGGAATATTGCGCGATATTCGGAACTTTTCGAGCAGTGCGACTCGGCAGAGGTTTTCTAACGCTACAGCCACGAGCCGTCGACGCCCGCTCGAATGTGAGGTCGGCCTGCATCGGTACGAGTCGGCGGGACGACCGGGATGCCCGCCAATGGTTACTCGACAATGACGACAACGTCAGAGATCATTTGGAAAGTGGGGCGGCCTAGAGAGCATGCAACATGAGAGCGCTGGCCGTCGCGTTTCGTGGTCTGCTTGTTATTGCAGTGGCCTTTTGCGTTCTAACGCCAGCTTCTGCATCGGCCGCGGATGTAGTTTCTTGGACGCTTCCGAAGGGGGAAGGCAGCGTTGCTATTTGGTTCGACGGAAGGTTGATGGTTGTCAACGATCGCGAACCTTCAACGCTGCCGAAAAAGTCAGGATTTAGTGAACCAAGTGCCCCGACACGCATGAAATGGTCTCCTGACGGAACACTGTTAACCGTCATCGACTCCAAGTCTGCAAACCTTGTCACCTTACTTCGCGTACCGATGACTTAGAAGATCTTCTTCGAGAGCTTTGCCTTGTCGTGCGTCCTCAAAACTTGAAATACACGAATGGTACGTTCTCGCCGCTCGCGGAGAAGAACTCGATACCGAGAAGAATCGCGCAGAGAGAGGCCGAGCGCAATGGCGCCGGCGCTCGAATGAGCTTGACGATCCCGAGTTCCGAGGCCGCTCCGATCAGAAGAGCGAGGCCGAGCAGTGCGAGCGGTAATCGAAACGGGACCGGCTTCGGTAACGAAAATGCCCCCACCTCAGGCTACAGGTTTGGCGCCTCGGGTTAATTTTCCCGGCGTAAGTTGATGCGGTGGCCGACGATCCTTCGTTCGGTAGCTTTCGCCCGCGATCGGGACGATGTGGGCATGGTGAATGAGGCGATCGAGAATCGCCGTAGCGAGGATCGGGTCGACGAACATTTCCGCCCAGAGTTCGAAAGGCTTGTTCGACGTGACGATGATTGAGCCGCGTTCGTATCGTTCCGAGACGATGCGAAATATGTGGTCCGCGACTACTTTGTTGAGTGGCGTAAATCCAAGTTCGTCGAGCACGACGAGGTCGGCGCGAATGTATTGTTCGATTAGGCGCTCAACGGAGATATCGGCGAGGGCGGCGTTGAGTTGCGAGGCGAGCTGTTGAATGCTCGCGAACATGACGACATGGCCGCGCATACACGCTTTGACGGCCAGCGCGGTTGCAAGGTGACTCTTGCCGACGCCGGGCGGTCCGATCAAGAGAACGGTTTCGTGCTTCTTGATAAAGTCGCAGCTGGCGAGCGCTTTGATCTTCATTGCGTCGATTGAAGGTTGGAAGTCAAAATCGAATTCTTCGAGCGTTTTGACAACAGGGAAGCGCGCGGCACGCAAACGCTTGTCAACGCCTTTATGTTCCCGCGTGCTGAGTTCATCGTCGACAAGTGCTTCGAGGAATTCGAGGTAGCCGAGCTTCTGGCTGATCGCCGTTTGATGATGCACCTCGAGAACGGAGGCGGCGTGGCCGAGCCGGAGCTTTCGCAATTTCTGGTCTAACATGGCCAGCCACCGAGGAGCCGGCTATATGCCTCAAGACGAGTGATGGCTTCGATGCGAGCGGGGGCAGGAGCGTCATCGAGGGAGTGCTCGTCAATTGGCAGTTCGTACAATCGCTCGGCAAGGATTCGGCGTAACGCCTCGAGCGAGTAGTTGCTGTAATGCGCGGCGCGTGCGCAAGCTCGATCGAAGTCGGCGGCCGGCGTTGATTCAAGGAGCTTGATGAGCGCGCGGTACTGGTCGCTGTGCACGAAGTCGCGCGAGCGGCACAGGCCGGCGAAGAACGCCGCCGCACCTCCGCCGGCCGTGCGAATGCGCTCGACACGCTCTTGGCGGATATCTTGCGTCGCCTTGCGTTTGTACTCCGGATAGTGCTGCCGGTCCGTGACGGTGCGACCGCGACCGAGATGCCGTGCGTGCCGAGCGATGACGGCAAAGTCGTCGTAAACCGCGATGCTGCGCGCGTCGGAGCGTACGACGACGCGCTTGCCAACGAGCGTGTGCGGGACAGAATAGAAGTTCGAGCGGACCTGGATGTGAGAGTCGGTGCGGACCCGGTGCTCGCTCCAGTTCGCGACCGTAAACCGTTCCGGCAGCGGCTTCTTCCGCTCGTCGACGATGAGATCGTTCGGTCGACGATGATCGAGCGATCCGGCGCGTTCATTGAGCGACACCGTGACCACCGTGACCGCGCGTTCGAGCTCTTCGAGCGTGCGCATTTCGCGGCCGCGTAGCGCGCGCTTGAGGATGCCGACGGAGTTTTCGACGGAGCCCTTGTCGGTCGGCGTCCGAGGGCGAACCGCGTTTGGAAGCGTATCGAAGTGCTTGCAAAACGCGGCGAATTCGCGTTGATAACCGCGCTCATGGAAGTGCTCGCGCAAGATCGCCGCAGCAAGATTGTCGACCGTGATCCGGTTCGGAACGGCGCCGGATGCAAAGATGCTGTTCTGGATCGCTGCAAGAAACGTAGGCACGCTTTGATCCAGGACCACCTCGAAATATCGGTACCGCGAGTACGGCCAGACGACGACCAATGCCCACGTGCGGACGGTTTGACCCTGATGCTCGACCCGGCACAACTCGCCAAAGTCGACTTGCATCTCGTCGCCGGGCGAATGTGTGAGCCGTTCGAAGACGCGCGGCTCTCGTTTACGCAAGCCTGCAACACGCTTCTTGACAAGTTCATACGACCCGGAAAAGGCGCCGTCCTCGCGGAGCGCCGCGTAGATCGTCCACGCGGTGCATCCCGCGGCCGCGAGCTCGACGATACGCTCAGCGTACGCATCGAGCTTGGAACCCGGAGAGCGCCGCTGCGGACTGACCTCACCTGCCTCGAGAGCCTCGATCGCTCGGCGCACCGTCTTGATGTCGACCTTCAGGCGGCGGGCTATCTCTCGTTTCGCGACCCCTTGCGAGCGCCATTCGGCAATGGTCTGGAATAGTGCCATCGAAATCACCCATACTCCTCAAGCCGTCGAGCAAGGACGGCTTGAGGAGCCCTACTTCGTTGCGGTATGGGTGGGGGCGTTTTCTTTACCGAACGCCGGGGGCGTTTCGCTTACCGCTAGCAAGCAGCGGCCACGGCCACGAATCGCTGAGTGGCGGACTTCCGCTCGAGAGCGTTAGCATCGACCGCAGGATAACGAATGCATCGCCGAATGTAGCGGCGCGGAAGAGGACCCATCCGACGGTGACGAGCGCAAACGTACCGAGCCATCGAATCAAGCGGATCGGTACGGTGCGTACCTCGGAGCCAAGTCCTAGGCGTCGTTCCACAGCGAGCAGCGCGCCGTGATATCCGCCCCAGACGACGAACGTCCAATTCGCACCATGCCATAGGCCTGCCAAAAGCATTGTCAACACGAGATTGCGATACGTGGCAAACGTGCCTCGTCGGTTTCCTCCAAGAGGAATGTAGACGTAATCACGCAGCCAGGACGAGAGCGTCATGTTCCATCGGCGCCAGAAGGCGGTTATCGTTTGTGCAAAGTAGGGCCGGTTGAAATTTGCGGGAAAATCGAAACCAAGGAGTCGCGCGCATCCGATGGCGATGTCGGTATAGCCCGAAAAATCGAAATAGATCTGCATCGCGAAGGCGAAGGCTGCGCCCCAGGCGGCGCTCGTTCCCGGATAGGCTGTTGGATTGTTAAAGTATGTATCGACCGACGGCGCCATTTGGTCGGCGATCGCGAGTTTCTTGATAAGTCCGAGAGCGATCTCGGTCACACCCGTCTCGACCTTTGCCGCGCTCGGTGCGCGCCATTCGTTGAGCTCGTGGAAGAAACGCTCGGCGCGGACGATCGGCCCGGATAAGAGCTGTGGAAAGAATGCGATGTACACGGCGTAGTCGAGCAGGCTCGTTATTGCCGAAGTGCGTCTACGCTCGACATCGACGAGATACGAAATACTCTGGAAGGTGTGGAAGCTGATGCCGACCGGCACGATGAGGGCGATGTACCATGGGTTCGGGTGGAGACGGAGAATCGATGCGACCGTCCCGGATGCGAAATCGAGATACTTGAACGTCCCGAGAAACGCGAGGTTCACGAAGACGCCGAAGACGAGAAGTGCCCGTCGACGCGGTCCTTCAGATGGTTCGATTGCTCGGGCGATGAGATAGTCGCTGAGCGTGATGACGGCTATAACGACGACGAAAAACGTATTCCATCGAACGTAAAAATAGTAACTGGCGACGAACAAGAGCCAGCTGCGTAATCTTCGAGGAATCGTGTAAAAGAGCGATAGCAGCGCGATAAAAAATATAGCGAAGTCGAGGGACTGGAACTCAATTGGCGCTCCGAGTGCGAGCGCCGCAAAGACCTCCTTTCTCATTGATGTCAGCGGGAGAGGTGAAAGGGCTTTGTGCCGTTCATGTCCCACCGACGGTATGGGGCGGGCGATTGCGCTGGCCACATCGTGTCCGAGGAGTGCACTGAACCTCTGGCTCCCAGTGCGGTTGAGATGGTCATGATCGGCGAAAAGCGCCGGTTTTTCGAGAGCAACATACGCATCTTGCGGGACGATCGATGCTCCCACCTGACGTGCCATCTCGATGACGCTTCCGTTCGGGGGCGGCGGAAGGACGCGGTGAGTCGGACGTGTCGGAATGCGTAAAAAGATAATAGGAACGTGTGCTTGGCGATAGCGCTCGAGAAGCGGGAGGAGCCAGCGTTCTCGGTAGGCGGCATAAGTCGGGCTTGCTTCGGGCGTTCTCAGAAGCTGAACGTTTAGCTCAGTTCGTTCACTTGCACTCATCCATGTTGGGTAACGAATCGTACCCTTTGCAAAATCGACACGTAGAGTAGCCGTGCTCGTCGGAAACGGATGCCACGTCTCTGGGTGAAACGAAGACTGTTGGAACGTTCGCAGCGCGGTCAGTCGCGCATTCGGATTCTGCAGAAAATCGTTGATATCAGCGGTCAAAAGGGGTCCACGGAGGACTAGCCGGCTGACGATTTGGCTGCGCAGAAGGGCGTTCCCGAAGGAATCTGCGACTGTAGCTAAGTCACCTAAGTGCGTCTCAAAGACGATATAATTCAGATCGCTTTGATGGTCGTCAGCGTCAAGGCTGCCGATCGCACTTGTATCATCGGTGTACGAGTCGAAAGGAATAACGATCGCTCGAAAGCGCTTTGCCGTCGGGTCAATCGCGCGGTCATAGAAGAACCAGCACCGTGGGTTTGTCCCGGGAATGCCGGCGTTTAGGAACCGCAAGCCGCCGGCGTTTTCGCTAGCCATCGCAGGATCAAGGCCTGCGTAAATTCTCGTGTCACCCAACACGAGCACGTCACGGGTGGTGTCGGCTTTCCACGCTTGGAGTTCACGAATTGATGCTTCAAAAGAGCCGGTAGTCGATGCGGGATTGATAAGGTTTCTATATAACGGCATGTGAAATGCCAGATAATTTAATAGACAAAAGACAAGGCTAGCAAATACGAGTATTCTGAGGACTTCGGTTCTTGTGGTTACTATGGAACGTCCTCCGGAACTCATTGACGCAACAACGTCGTTTCGCATACAGTCCCTATTCTATATTCCCTGGAGGAACGTTCTTGCAAGTCGAAACGACGGCATGTTCCAATTATAGTCTAAAATCGGATGCGTGAACGAATGGGTACGCCCAACAGATTCGAACGATTCAAAGAATCGTAGCGCTTGCGGCGACTCGCGGGCTGGCAGACGAGTGTTTGAGCACGAGTTACACGCAACCACTGCGAACGCCATGGCGGCCAGCACGGGCCAGAGAACGCGTTCACGTATACGCGAACGATGGCACTCGACTTGTCATGAATGCACGCCTCAACGAAACACGTTGCCGAGTCGACCGCCTGCCTAGTAAGTTCCACGAGATTCTCCATCAGTACCCTCGTTTTCGAACTGAGCAAGAGGGGAAGTACCGTTTCACCGCTTCGCTTCTGCGTCGCCGCAGACGTGTCGCGGCAGAGGCTTCTTAGTCGCTTCTAGTTTTCGCTCGGCGGCGAGGATGAGATAGGCGCCGCCCACCGCGTAAACGACACCATAGTGAGGCGTGTCGTTGTCGAGGACGTGCATCCGCGATATGCTTTCCAGCCAGGCATGGCGCGCTTCCTCGGGTCGGCCTTCGGCAGCCCTGACGGCGCCGAGAAAGTACGTTGCGTCGGTAGCGGAAGGCTGAATTGACAAGCAGCGCTTGAGAAGGCGCTCCGCGTCCTCGTATCGCCCGCTACCTGCCTGTCGCAGGGCACTCGCAAGGATGTCGTAGTATTTCGAGTCGTAGAGCGACACGTCAATCAAAATTTGCATCTGTGGGTACAACTTCGCGTACGTCGAGAAGCCCAGATGATATTGCGCATTCGCGAATAGCCAAATATAAGGATTTGGAAGGCACGAACTTATCACTGTGGTTCCGACACTAGCAAGCTCGTAATCCTTGACTGCTGCGCCCAGCGACGCAGAAGCTCGCGCGCCTTGCCCCGAACGTAAGCGTCTGGCGTGCCGCATTGTTCGGGATTGCTTGCAGGCCCTGAATAAATGCTTGCTTCGTTACAATGAAGCAGCGAGGCGAAAGCGCATCGGGATATATGATAGGAAGCGTTTTCTCCAGCAATCACCAGATCCTTGAGTTTTGTCGAACCCCGAGCCTTTCGCCTCAGCTGCGCCTCTCGAAACCGACGTTGCGAATAAGAGGGCAAGTGCCATGCACCAAAGCGAGAAACTCCTCATCGAAAATCCATCGCGATGCCTTCGCGCCGCTCGGCGTCGGCGTCCTCTAACGGCCGAGCCGGTCGTCGAGGAGCGCCCGTACGGCGGGCCACTCGCTTGCGACGATGCTGTAGACGCAGGTGTCGCGCAGCGTGCCGTTCGAGGCGAACTCGTGGCTGCGTAAGATGCCGTCGAGCCGCGCGCCGAGCCGCTCGATCGCCCGCCGGCTCGCAACGTTGAGCACGTGCGTGCGGAACTCGACGGCGATCGTGTCGAGCCGCTCGAACGCGTGGCCGAGCAGCAGCCGTTTGCAGGACACGTTGAGCCCCGTGCGCTGCACCGAGCGCGCATACCACGTCGACCCGATCTCGACGCGCCGGTTCGCGGCGTCGACGTTCGTGTACGTCGTCATGCCGACCGCGGAGCCCGTGCGGAGGTCGATGACGGCGAACGGGAGCATCGCGCCGCTCCGTTCCAGCGCGAGGCGCCGGGCGATCTCGGCCGGCAAGTCCCGCGGCGCGGGGACGTGCGTCACCCAGAGCTGCGAGAGATTGCCGTCCGCGGACGCGCGCGCCAGATCCTCGGCGTGGACGGCGTCGAGCGGCTCGAGCCGCGCACGCGCATCCTCGAGCGTGACGCGATACAACCAATCGCCGATCGCGCGGTCCTCGCCCGGTGCGGCGGCCGCTCTAGTGGCCCGTCAGCGGATATTTCAGCGAGTCGGGCAGGGGCCAGACGTGGCCGTAGGCGCTCGCAAAGATCACGAGACCGCCGACCGTGAGGATGAGGACCAGCCCGACGATCGCGCTGATTCGGACGATCGGCGGAATGCCCGTCGAGACCGGCACGCCGCGTTCGTCGACGTAGTCGACCATGCCGGCGGCTTCGGCGGGATTGCTGGCACGCGCGGGTTGCGCCGGTTTTGACATGCGCTTCCTAACCGGGCCCGATGACGTTCGTCGCGGCGAGGACGACGAGCGCGCAACCGAAGGCCATGAGCCCGAGCAAGATCTTGGTGACGTTGTTGTCGAGGCCTTTGACGGACCAATCGTTCTTCAACTGAACGATCGTCGTCACGCCGACGACGATCGCCCCGAGAAGCGCGATGGACTTTTCGATTATTGCTGCAGACATCTCACATCAAATAGAAGAGATAGAAGAGTGCGACCCAGATGACGTCGACGAAATGCCAGTACAGCGTGCCGGCGGTCAGACCGAAGTACTTCGAGCCGGTATAGACGCCGTTGTTCGCTTGGATACCGAGCACGATCAAATAGATCACGCCGCCGAAGACGTGGAACCCGTGGAGCGCCGTCAGCGTGAAGAACGACGCGCCCATCGTCGAGCCCGTCCACGTGATCGCGACGTGGCTGTACTCGAAGGCTTGGCCGCCGAGAAAGGCGCAGCCGAGCGCGATCGTCGCGATCAACCAGAGGTTGAAGGCCGAGCGCTCGAGGCGCTTCCACGATTCGAGCGCCTGATGCATCGTCGCGCCGGAGCCGAAGAGCACGACGGAGTTGATCGTCGCGAAGGCGACGTCGAAGCGCGGCAGCCGCACGTGATTGTAATTGACCGGAGGCCAGCCGTCCGCGCCCGTCGAGTTCCGCAGGTAGAGGTACGCGAAGATAAACGACGAGAACAGGACGACGTCGGAGATGAGGAAGAGCACGAAACCGAGCAGCCGGTGCTCTCGGATCTCTCCGTACAGGTGGTCGACGTCGTCGTAGCGCGCCGCCACGGCCTCGTGACTCGCGTTGAAGCGGCTGATGCTCAGGGCCATCAGGCGTGCACTTCTTCTTTCTGCTGGACGATCGCCGGGACGGCGCCGTCGTCACGCTGCAGCGAGGTGTCGATGCCGATGTACGGCAGCGGCTCGCCGAAATCGTACGGATTCTTCAGCACGGCCGGGATCGTCTTGAAGTTATAGTACGGCGGCGGCGAGGGGATCGTCCACTCGAGCGTCCGCGCGCCCCAAGGATTTGCCGGCGCGCGCTTGCCGCGAATCAGGCTCGAGGCCATGTTCCAGAGCAAGAACAGCGTCGAGGCCGCGAGGACGAACGAGCCGATCGAGGCGACGACGTTCCAGAACTGATACTGCGGATCGTAGAACGCGACGCGGCGCGGCATACCCATGAGTCCGAGCCAGTGCATCGGCAAGAACGTGACGTTGAACGAGAAGAACGTCGTCCAGAAGTGCCACTGACCCAGACGCTCGTTCATCATGCGTCCCGTGATCTTCGGCCACCAGAAATAGACGCCCGCGAAGATGCCGAAGATCGAGCCGCCGAAAAGCACGTAGTGGATGTGGCCGACGACGAAGTACGTCCCGTGGGCCTGCAGATCGACCGGCACGGCGCTCAGGAAGACGCCCGTGATGCCGCCGAAGGTGAACGTGCAGATGAACCCGATCGCAAAGAGCATCGCCGGGCTGAGCGTGATGTTGCCACCCCAGAGCGTCGCGAGCCATGAAAAGATCTTGATACCGGTCGGAATCGCGACGATCATCGTGATGATCATGAACGGCAGCTGAAGCCACGGCGCCATGCCGCTCGTGAACATGTGGTGCGCCCAGACCATGAAGCCGAGCAGCGCGATCGCAATCGAGCTGAACGCGATCATCTTGTAGCCGAAGATCGGCTTGCGTGCGAAGGTCGGGAAGATCTCCGAGATGATGCCGAACGCCGGCAAAATCATGATGTAGACGGCGGGATGCGAGTAGAACCAGAACAGGTGCTGCCACAAGATCGGGCTGCCGCCGCGCGACGGGTCGAAGAACGGCACGTTGAACTGGCGCTCGAGGAAGAGCGCCGCGAGGGCGCCGGCGAGCGCGGTCGTCGCGACCATGTTCAGCATCGCGGTCGCGAGCTGCGCCCAGACGAAGAGCGGCATGCGCGTGAACGTCATGCCCGGCGCACGCATCTTCAAGATCGTCACGAGGAAGTTGATGCCGGTCAGCGTCGAGCTGATGCCGATGAGGAAGATCGCGACGCACCAGAACGACGTGCCGGCCGGTCCCTGCAGCGAGATCGGTGGATACTCGGTCCAGCCCGCATCCGGCGCACCGACGAGGAACGACGAGAACAGGATCACGCCCGCGATCGGGAACATCCAGAAGGCCGCAAGATTCAACCATGGAAATGCGACGTCGCGTGCGCCGAGCATCAGCGGCATCACGTAGTTGCCGAAGCCACCCGTGATCAGCGGGATGATGACGAGCCAGATCATGCCGGAGGCGTGCAGCGAGTAGGCCGCGTTGTAGTTGTTCGGATCGTGGAAGACGGCGCCGTTCGGCGTGAGCAGGTGCGCGCGCACGAGTTCCGCGAGCAACCCCGAGATGATGAAGAACACCAGGCCCGTGATCATGTACTGGACCCCGATGACCTTGGCATCCAGCGAGAAGATGTACTTCGAGATGAACCCCTGAGGCTCGGGATGGATGTGGTCGTGAAAGTCGCCGCTATGCGGCAAGGCTGCAACTGCCATTGCTTGCTCCGTTACTTCAGGGACACGAGGTAGGCGGTCAGGTTCGCGATATCTTTGTTCGAGAGGCCGTTGCCCTGCGCATTCGGCATCGCGCCGATCGCCGGCTTCGGCGCTCCGGACGATTGGTCGGAGCCGCTGTAGCCCTTCTGGAGAAGCGAGGCGATATTCGCGGGGGAGGGGCCGTCGCCCGTGACGAGCTTCGGGTGCGCCGGATTGTCGGTGAGGTGCAGCAGGCCCGGGCCGACGATCTTGCCTTCGAAGGCGGCGCCCGCGTTGTGACAGGTCGCACAGTGCGCGGAGAACGCGACCTGACCCGCGGCCGCCGTGCCGGTCGAAAGGACGGCCGGCGTCACGCCGCCACCGGCATCGCTCGAGGTCTGCGCGTGCTGCTTCGAGGCGAGCCACGAAGTGTAGGCCGTCATCGACTCGACCTTGACGGCAGCATTCATCTTGCCATGGTTCGAACCGCAGAACTCGGTGCAGATCAACCGGTAGTCGCCGATCTGCGTCGGCGTAAAGCGCAGCGGCTGGACGTTGCCCGGCACCATGTCGGCCTTGATGCGGATCTCGGGGATCCAGAACGAGTGGATGACGTCCGCGGCCGTGACGTACATCGTCACGGGGACGTTGACCGGCAGATGCAGAGCATCGCTCGCACTGTAGACCGAGTCTTTGAGACCCGGATACCGGTACTCGTAGTTGAACTGATGGCCGATCGCTTCGAGCGCGATACCGCCGGTCGGCTGCGACTGCAGCCCGGCCCAGATGCGGATCGAGAAGACGGCGAGGATGACGACGAAGATGGCCGGGATGATGGTCCACCAAAGCTCGAGCTTCGCGTTGTCGTGGATCTGGATGCCGATCGTGTCCGCGGAGTCGGTCTTCTTGCGGCGCCACGCGACCGAAAAGAAAATCAGATAGCCCGTCACGTACACGAACAGGGCGTTCCCGGTGACGGACATGAACTTGAAGAGCAGATCGATATCGGGTCCCGGACTTCCCATGATCGGCAAATATTTGTCGATCGGAAGCCAGACGATCCACGCGCTGATCAGCGCGTTGATCACCGTCAGAACCCAGGTCACCGGCCAGAAGCCGGGTCCCATCCCGGACTGACGCGGTGCCGTAAACTGTGCCAAGGAGGCTCCTTCAGGTTCGATATCGGAGGCGCGGGATGATTGTTAGACTGCTGGAATGCCGCTCCCCGTCGTCATCATCTATGCTACCGGTGAATTTCGTTTCGCCGAATGACTTATGTGGCGGAGCCGAGCGGCGTCGCGGCGACGAAACGCCGCACGAGGACGTCGACGTTCGTGATCGCCGTGCCGACGACGACGGCGCTCGCGCCCGCGGCGAACGCCGCGGAGAGCTCGTCCGGAGTGCCGACGCCGCCCTCGCAGATCGCGAACGGGTGTCGCGCCGCGATCGCCCGCACGAGATCGAGCGCCGGCAGTGCGCGGCCGGCCGTCGCTTCCGTGTAACCGGCGAGCGTCGTCGCGAGGAGCTCGGCGCCGGCTGCGGCGGCCGCCTCGGCCTCGGCGACTTCGGCGCAGTCGGCCATCGCGATCGCACCGCGGGCGCGGAGGTGCGCGATCAGCGCGGCTAAATCGTCGCCCTCCACCCGCGGCCGGAGCGTCGCATCGAAGGCGACGACATCGGCGCCGGCCCGCACGGCCTCGTCGATCTCGCCGCGCGTCGAGGTGATGTAGGGGGCGAAGCCCTCGTGGCGACGCTTCACGATCCCGACGATCGGCAGCCGGACGGCGGCGCGCACGGCCGCGATCCGGCCCGCTCCTTCGATCCGGAGCCCGGCCGCGCCGTTGCGTTCCGCGACCCGCGCGAGCAGGGCGATCGCGGCCGGATCGTTCAGCGGCGAGCCGGCCTCGGCTTGGACGGAGACGATCAGCCCGCCGCGCAGCCGCGCGAGCAACGCCTCCGCGCTCACGCGAACGCTCCGAGCGACGCTCCCCCCGGGCCGCCGGCGAGCTCGAGCGCCATCGCGACCGCCCCCGCCGCCCCGTCGCCGATCGGCGCGACGACGAGCAGCGCGCCCGCGCCGTCGTCGTCCGCGAGTGCCGCGGTGAAGAGCCGGACGTAGGTGCGGTTCGCGAAGAGGCCGCCGGCGTACGACACGGCGCGCACGTCCGCCGGCGCAAGGCGCCGGTGCGCGGCGCGGACGCTCTCCGAGAGGCCGTGCGCGCCGCTGCGGGCGACGGCGAGCGCGTCGAGATCGCCGCGGTCCGCGAGGGCGAGCACGCGCGCCGCCAGCGCGGCGACCGCGGGGCGTCCGATCGTCCCGCGCGCGACGCCGTCCTGGACCGCGCGCAGCGTCTCCACTCCGAGGCCCTCACACGCGAGGTCGCGGAAGGCGCAGTCTTCGGCGCCGTCCTCGCGACGCATCGCGAGCGCGACCGCCGCCCGGCCGAGCGCGAACGCGCTGCCCTCGTCGCCGAAGAGATAACCCCAGCCGCCGGTCCGGATGGAGCCGCGGCGCGCGTCGAGCCCGAGGACGACGCTGCCCGTTCCCGCGACGGCGACGATGCCGGGCTCGCCGCCGAGCGCGCCTTCGTGCGCGGCGACGCTGTCGTGGACGACGCGCACGACGGCGCCGCGAAACGGCAGTGCCGGCGCGGGTGCGCTCCCGTGATGGCCCGTGAGGCCGACGACGATCGCGGCGAGCGGCGTCTCGGCCGCGAGCCCGACGCGAGCGAGAACGTCGTGCACGGCGGCCGCGATCGCCGCGGCTTGCCGGGGCGATCCCTCCGGTTCGCCGACGAGATCGGCCGGCGGCCCGACGCCGCGCCCGAGTTCGCCGCCGCTATCCGTCGCGGCGAGTGCGGCGACGGTCGAGCTCTGGCCGGCATCGACGCCGACGACGTAGCTCACGTACGCCCATCCGCGACGAGCGCCGCGCGGACGGTGCCGTCCGGGTCGCCGGCGGCGGCGGCCCGGAGGTACGCGCGGATCTCGCGCTCCGAGGCGTGCGGATCGGCTGCGTGCGCGAGCTCGTGCCGGATCGCGGTTGCAGCGAGCGCCTGTGCGCGTGCGGGCCCGAGTCGCGCGAGGGCCGCTGCGAGCAGCCGCGCGTCGAGCACGATCGTGCGTGCCGCGGGGTCGAGCTCGGCACAGGGCCGGACGCGGCCGCCCCAGTCGCCGAGATCCCGGCAGCGGACGGAGAAGCCACGCCGCGCCGCCTCCGCGACCGCGGCGCGGACGGGTGCCGCGCGCAAGACCGCGTCGTCCGGGGGCGGCCCGGGCGGCTTCACGCCGGCGCCGGCGCTCGAGCCGCCGGAGCGGACGCGGGACGCCGGAGATCGACGCCCTTCGCGACGAGCCGCGCGCGCAGGCGCTGCGGGTCGACGTCGCGCACCGGCAGTCCGTCGGTGAGGGAGAGCGCCGCCGCCGTCCCGGCCGCCTCTCCGAGCGTCATGACGGTCGGCGTCAGGCGCGTCGAGGCGAGCGCTTCGTGCGTCGTCGAGATGCAACGGCCCGCGACGAGCAGGTCGTCCGCCCCCGTCGGTACGAGGCAGCGATACGGGATCTCATAGCTGCTTCCGGGCGGCAGTCGGTGCGTCGTCGTGCCCGCGCCCGAGGGGTTGTGGATGTCGATCGGATAGGCGCTCCGGGCGACCGCGTCGTCGAACCGGCGACCCGCGAGCACGTCGTCGCCCGTGAGCGTGTACGCGCCCCGGATGCGGCGCGATTCGCGGATGCCGATCTGGGTCGCCGTCGTGATGCGCGCGTTCGCGAAGCCCGGCACTCTGGCGCGGAAGAAGGCGAGCAGCTGCATCGCCTGGCCGCGGGCCGCGATCTCGGCATGCGTCAGACTCTCCGGATCGAGCGGATCGATGCCCGTCACGCGCGTCATGTTGACGGTGACTTCGTCTGCGTACGGCGAGGCGAAGAACGAGACGAGTTCGCGCGGCACGTCGACCTCGCCGCTCGCGCGCGCCGCCTCCCACAGCGCGTAGAGCCCCGCGACCGCCGTCAGCGCGGGGCCGCGTCGCGCCTCGGGCGGCAGGCTCGTGCGCATCTCGTCCGGATGCGCGCGCAGATAGGCCGCCGTCTCGTCCAGATCGACGTGCGAGAGGCGGAACATCAGGGAGGCGGGCTGAACACGGCCGCGCGCGTCGCCCTGCTGCATCGGCACGCCCGCGGAGGCGGCGACGAAGGCGTCCGCGGTCGCGTCGATCGTGACGCGCGCCGTGAAGCTCCGCGGACCGCCGACCGTCGCGACGCGCACGCCGCGCACGCCGCCGCGCTCGACGATCGCATCGAGAAACAAGGCGTGCAGGAGCAGCGTGACGCCGGTCTCGGCCATCATCTCGAAGAGCAGCGCCTTGTGCAGTTCAGGGTCGAACGGCGTGATCGTGGCGACGTAGTCGGAGGCGTCCGCGACGTGGCCGGGCGAGCCCCCCCGGCGGACGAGCCGCTCGACGATCTCCTGCGCGATGCCGCCGACGATCCGGTCCGCGCCCGAGTGGAACGTCATCCACGGGCCGACCATCGCCGCGGTCGCCGTGCCGCCGAGGAAGCCGTACCGTTCGATGAGCAGCGTCCGGGCGCCGTCGCGGGCGGCCGCGAGCGCGGCGGCGCATCCGGCGTTTCCGCCGCCGGCGACGATGACGTCGTATGCCTGTTCCACGTTCAGATGTACCGCTTGAAATGCGGGAAGTACGCCGCGAGCGGTTCGACCGGATCCGTGCAGCGGTAGACCGGCAGGTCGTTGGAGTCCGGTAGCAAGTACGCATCATGGTACGTCGCGACGCGCACGACGTGCCGGTACTCCGGCGTGAGGTCGCGCCGATCGATGCCGACCGTCAGGAGCGACGCCCCCGAGTAGCCCCGCGTGCCGTATAAGTAATAATTGTTATGGCCACTGAGCGCGCGCGGCAGCCCGTAGCGACCGCCGAGAAAGTCGATCGCGGAGGCCTGGCCGTAATCGTGCGTCAGGATCGTCGTGCCGGGGCGTTCGGCCTTCGGCACGGCGTCGTACGCGCGGGCCATCGTCCGCACGAGCGTCTCCCACCCGAGCATGTCGGCAAAATTCTGCGGTACGACGCCGGCCGGATGACGTTCCATCTTGATCGCACGGACGTCGAAGACGCGCTGATATTCGAGGAACGCCGGCAGCGGCAGCAGCGGGTAGGCCTGCGGCGCGATGACGAGACCGCTGAGCACGAGCGCGGTTGCATACGCCGTGCGTCCGGTGGCGCCCGTCCGCGCTTCGAGGAAGCGCGCGGCGAGCACGCCGCCCGCGGCGAACAGCGTCGGATAGATCGGCGCGAGATAGTAGACTTTCGCTCCGAGCGCGAGATAGACGAGCGAGAGCACGACGTACGTCCATCCGAACCAGCGAAACGCGCGCGCCGCCGGGTCCCGGAAGACGAACCACAGTCCGGCGATCCAAACGGGCGCGGCGAGCGGATTCATCATCAGAATCTGCTGCAGATAGAAGGCGACGGGCCCGACGACGACGTTCTTCGCCGCCGCCGCGTGACGAAGGACGTCGAGCTGCGGCCAGCCGTCTGCGGCCTGCCAAAAGAGATTCGGTGCGACGATCGCGCCCGCGACCGCAGCCGCAAGCCAGAGGCCCGGCCGCCGGAACGCTCGCCGCGACGGCGTGAGCGAGATGCCCGCGACGGCCGAGACGGCGAAGAAGCCCATCGTATATTTGTTGAGTAAGCCGAGACCGAGGATCGCGCCGAGCGCGAGCCACTCCGCCGGACGATCGCGATCGAGCGCCGTGACGAACACGTACGTCGCGGCAAGCCATAAGAGCGGCTCGAACGCGTTCATCGTCAATAAGTTCCCGACCGCGAGGTAGAACGGCGAGAGTGCGAGTGCGAGCATCGCGAGGGCCTGCGCGAAGTTGCCGCCACCGAGCCGCCGCGCGAGCGCTCCCGTCACGACGACGGTCGCGGTCGCGGCGAGAGCCGGCAGGAGCCGGATGCCGACGAGTGAGTCTCCGAAGAGCCACAGACCGAAGCCGGCGATCGCGGCGATCAACGGCGGTTGATCGACGTAGCCCCACGCGAGATGACGCGCGCATGAGATGAAGTAGAGCTCATCGCGCTGGTACCCATAACGGCCGTCGGCGATGAGGTGCAGCGCGAACGTCGCGGTACCGATGAGAACTGCAATGACAATCGTCGAATCGACGCTGAAGGAATCACTCCGCGCCGCACGGGATTGCGCCGTATGATCGACGGCTCGGAAGAACACAAGAACCTCTTTTGTAAGACCTTCATCGAGACGTACCGCGCGTACGAGCCGACGGAACTGCCGTGGCCGGAGCTCGATGCGGTCTCCATCGACCGCTTGCGTGCCATTCCCTTTTGGAGCGCCGCGCTCGCGGCCGAACGCGCCGCCGGGATCATGGTGACGACGTTTGCGCAGACGCTCGAGGACCCGGTCATCCGCGAAGCCTTCGTTTTGCAAGGCGTCGAAGAGACGCGTCACGCCCGGCTGCTCGACGTGATGCTCCAGCACTACGGTATTCCGATCCCGAACGTGAAATTGCCGAAGACGGGCGAGAACGAACGCGCCTTCATCGATTTCGGCTACGAGGAGTGCATCGACGCGTTCCTCGGCATGGGCATCTTCGGTCTCGCGCGCGAGATCCAATTGTTCATTCCTGAACTGACGGATATCTTCGAGGTGATCTTGCTCGAAGAGGCGCGCCACGTGACGTTCTTCGTGAATTGGATCGCGTTCGAACGCATCCGGCGCGGACGCGGCGCGATGCCGGCGCAGGCCGTCTCGATCGCGATCGGCTACGTGCGCGCGATGGCGCGGCTCGTCCGCGGCTTCGCACCGGCCGCCACGCAAAAGTCCGATCACCAGATCGGCTTCGCGGCCGAAGGCGCCTTCGAGATGTTCGACGATGCGACGTGGCGGACGTTCCTGCAGTCCGCCGTCGATCAGAACGATCACTACATGGCCGTGATGGACGGCCGGCTGATGACGCCGCGCATCTTGCCGTCGATCGCCCGCGGGCTCCTGAAGCTGCCGGCGTTTCCGCGAACGTTCGCCAAGAAGGCGGCCACGCAGAGGAAGCGGGTGGGGATCGCGGCTTAGCAGGCCTGAAAAACACGTCGTAAGGCCGTACCTACTGCCTGCGCAACCTCTTCGGTTAGCGGTCTCTGAGGATTCCTAGTTTTTTTATGCTACGCGGAGAACACCGACCACTTCATCAATGTCGTCAACAAGTATGTAGTCTCGTTTGGTATGGCCGAACATCACAGCGGAAACAACTCAAGCGGACAAGCCAGTGCATCGCTGGACCAAGACTCTCGTACCCGAACATCTTCGGAACGACGATCAGCTCGCATAACCGAAGCAGCAGCGACTTCCGTTCGTTGGTAGAGCAGAGATCGAAGAGCGGTCGACATATGATGCGAAGCGGTATCGACGTTCCTGGAGCAGCCGAGAGTTTATAGCCGCGATGGCCGAGGCCGAAGCCGCCGTTGAGAAGGACGAACGGTGGGTTCTCAAGCACCCCGATGATGCCCGGCGCGGCCACGATACTGAGCGGCGATATTCGAGTTAGGAATCATCTGCCGATCGGCGACATGGTAGAACGCTGAGGATCACATGGGGTTATAGAGAATTTGCAACGAGCCGTCATGATACAAAACAGCTTGCGGATAGCAATACTTGACTGGCAATAGCTGAATATACCGAGGAATTACCAGCGCATCTACTTCGTGTGATGATTTATGGGTGACCGTCCGGGTCCACTCTCCCGGCTGAAACGGACCGTTGACTTCGTATTCGTTCTGAGTGGAATTCTTCTGGTCAGACGATTCGGTCTGCACCTCAACCGAGACTCGGTCGACGATCATGCGTGACTGATTTGAGACTTCGGAGCGCAAACTGATGCCGCCATCCATCGAAGATACAACGGCGCAGTTCCGTACGGAGACGGGACTACATCCGACCAATGAGACTACGATAAAGAGGTGCAAAGCGCTCGAGCGGCCGCGTCTACCGGGCATTACATCCAGCGAACCTCGCGATTCGTTGTTCCACATCAAGCGCGCCTAAAGTGCGCAGCCTCCATACTGGGAAACCTGCGGCTGAAGAAGCGGATAGCGTGGCGAATATTGAAAACAGGACACGACAGGGCGCCGTTGTCATAACCTCGAGCGTGTCGCTCAGCCGCGGACGCGCGACGAGGGTACGTTTATCATTGCTAACGCTCACTGTCGCAACACAGTTAGCAGCGCCACCATATGGGCATGTCGCAGCATTCTAATTGCTCACCGTCGATCCTACGCGCGGCGCGGCGTCGCGACGATGAGGATCGCTTCGTCGCTCGCGCGGCCGCGCGTCTCTTCGGCCGCCAAGGCGAGCGCGTGCGCGGCTTCGACGAGTGCGCCGAGCGTGACGAAGCGCGAGCCGTAGGCGAGCGCGATCTCGGGAAGTGTGCGGCCAACATCACCGTAGGCCGTCGCATCCTCGAGCGCGCGTTCGAGGAGCGATTGGAGAATCGCGACCGTGCCGCGCCGCGCCTTCGCATGCGTCCCGAGGGCGCGCACGACGCCGGTGCGATCGACGATGGCAAGAACCGGCTCCACGCGCGTGCGCAGCTTCGCAAAGGCTCCGCTCGGGACGGTGCGACGGCTCGCTGCATACGCCGTGAAATCGCCCGCGGCCGCAACCTCACGAACGGCCTCCGCGTCGACGCGCATCGCGCGCGCGGCGGCGGCGCGTTGCTCCTGCGTCGTTGCCGGTTGCGCTGCGGCGGCGCCTCCGGCGGCCACGGCGGCGGCAGCGCCCGAGGCGGTCGCGCGGATCGAGTTACGGCGCGGGTCGATGTCGACGGCGACCTCGACGAGCCCGGGATCGGCGCCGGCCGCGACGACCGCGTCGAACGCTTCGCGCCGCACCCGCACGACGTCGTCCGCCGAAGCGTTCGGAATCGTGCGTTCCACGCTCTCCCGCACGAGGGCCAGCGCGACGCCGAGCGGGGAGATCACTTCGGCGTCGCGCGCGAGGCGGTGCGCGTAGCCGAGTTTTGCTGCCGCGTAAGGCACGAGCGCGGCGGCACCGCCGCCGCCGCCGATCAGTTCGATCGTCGCGGGATCGAGTTCGTAGTCGGCGGCGAGTTCGTCGATCGCGACGCGCAGCTTCGCGGTCACACGGTCGAGGACGTCGCGCGCGAGTGTCTCCGCATCCGCGATTCCCAAGTGCTCTGCGACGAGCGAAAAGGCGCGCCGCGCGCTCGCCGCATCACCTAGCGCGAATGCGCCCGCCGGCACGACCCCGAGCAGGTTCGCCGCGCACGTCGGCGTGATCGCGACGCGCGCGCCGTCCCCCAGTTCGAGGGCCGCGTACGCCGCTTCGCCGCCCGCGGCCGCCGTCGTCACGACGCGCGAGCCCTCGAAGCGCAGCGGCTCCGTGAACGTTGCGTAGCCGAGCCCCGCGATATGTGCGGAGCGCGGGCCGACGTCGAGCACGCGCCGCGCCGTAGGATCGACGCGGACGAGGCTGCCGCCGGCGATCGCGAGCGTGCGCACGTCGAGCGTCCGTAGCATCGTGCGATGGCCGCCGACGCGCGCCGGCCGGAGTTGCGGCAGCCCGCGCCGGATCGCGGAGCAGTCCGCACTCGTGCCGCCGACTTCCATGAAGATGCCGTCAGTGACACGTTCGTGTAAGAGCGCCCCCGAGACGCCCGCCGCGGGCCCCGAGAGCATGGTCAGAATCGGCCGGCGAGCGACGTCGCGCACGTCCATCACGCCGCCGTCGCTGCGCATGATCATCAGCGGCACGGCGATGCCGGCGCGTTCGACCGCGCCCGCGGTCGTGCGCGCCGTCGCGAGCATGCGTGGCAGGATCGCGGCATTCAGCGCGGCCGTGCGCGTGCGGGCGCGCAGGCCGTAGGTCGACGCGACCTCGTGACCCGCCGTCGCGAGCCGTCCCCCCTCGCGCACGCATGCCGCCGCGCGGCGTTCGCTCGCGGGCCGGTCGACGCCGAACGGCGCGCTCGCGACGAGCGTCTCGGCGCCCCCCGCGACGAGCGTCGCGATCGCGCGTGCGAGCGCGGGCTCGTCGCCGGAGGCGGCGTACGCGACGCCCGGTGCCAGCGCGCGACCCGGCGCGAGCGGAATCGGCGGCACGGCGAGCGCGTGCCTGCCGAGGACATCGCGGGCGGCCGCGATCCCGATGATGCCGACGCGGGCGACGTCGCCTTCGAGCAAGGCGTTGGTCGCCTGCGTCGTCGAGTGCGCGACGAACGCGATCCGCGCGGCGTCGACGCGCGGATCGTCGAGCAGCGCGCGGAGGCCCGCGACGATGCCGCTCGCGACGCCGTCCGCGGCCGCGTGCGTCGTCGGCACCTTCACGCGCGCGACGATCTCCCGCGTCGCGGCATCGACCGCGACGACGTCCGTGAACGTACCGCCAACATCGATTCCGACGCGGAGCGCCGGCCGTTCAGCCACGATACGGCGCGCCGAGGGAGATCGTCCGGTCGGCACCCTGTTGCTGGATGACAAAGACATGCGCGACGCCGTCGTAGGCGCGCTGCTGCGTCTGGAAGGTGCCGTACTCCCACCAGTACTTGCCATCGAGTTTTTCGACGACGTCGTTCGTGCGCATGCCCGCGGCCCACGCGGGCCCGCCGGCCCGCACGAAGACGCGCATCTGGCCGTCCGTCGTCTTGTAGAGCGTGTAGAAGAACGTAGGCCGCTCGCCGAGATCGGCGACGCCGGTCTCGAAGAGATGGGTCGCGCTGCGCCGGTTGTCCACCGTCCAGAGGTGCAGCCGCGAGAGCGTGTCGAGCGCCTGCGTCCGCACGGTGCGCCGGTCGATCTCCGGCAGGGCGCTGGTCTGATCGTGCCATTCGGCGACCGGCCAATCCGCGCAGTCCGAGAGCGTGAGATCGCTCGCGAGCGTCGTCCCGGCCTCACCCTGCACGGTCGACGCCGCGACGCGCAGGATCGCGACGTAGGGCCGCGTCCGGCAATCGCCGCGCTCCGGTGCCCCGAGGACGACGACGCGGAAGCCGGCCCACCCGCGATCGATCGCCTCGGCGATCGTCGTCGCCGCCGCCTGCGAGTCGTCGTCCGGCGCCGCGACGATCGCGAAGGTGGCCTTCGCCGAGACCGGCGCTTCGAGCCCCACGAGCGTGCCGGCCGTGAGTGCGGCGGCGGCCGCCGCAAGCGCGGCATCGGCGCTCCTCGCGACCGCGCTCGGCGCCGCGCTAGCGGGGAATGGAGAGGGCGCGGCAGTCGGCGCCGGTGTTGCGTCTGCCGATACGTTCGGATCGAGCGAGAGCGCAACGCGCGGGAGCCCTACCCGCGGAGGCGCAACGTGCGGCAGCGTCGCGGCGGCGGCGGGCGGGATCGCGCTCGCCGGTGACGCACCGATCAGCGGCCCCCCGAAGAGGGCGACGACGATCGTCGCGGCCGTGGCGACGGCGACCTGATAGGGCAGCGTCGCGGTCAGGATCTCGTCGACGTGCACGCCCGTGAAATTTGCCACCCAGACGTTCTGCGTGTTCGTCGGATCGCAGGCGTTCTGTACCTGCACGACCGCCATGATCGCGGCGACGAGCACGATTGCGGGTAGCACGTGCATGCCGGCAAGGACGGTGTAGATCGCGATGCCGACGCCGTACGGGTTGAGCGGCCCGCGGTAAAGTGCGAGCGGCGAGAGCAGCCCGAAGACGACGACGTAGGCGAAGCCATTCCGTGGCGCGATCGCGGCGACGAGCGGCGCGAGCGCGTGCTGGACGCCCGGCAGCGCCGTCGCGACGAGCAGCATGCCGATGCCGACGAAGAGCAGCACCGCGGGTGCGACGTCTTCCACGCCGCGGATCGCCGAGGCCGTCAGCAGCCGGATCGCCTCGCGCGGTTGCGTCGCGAGCACGCCGTAGAGCGCGGCGAGCGCGAAGGCGACGATCGGATTCGCCAGATACGCGACGGCCGGAATGCGCGAGCAGACGAGGGCGAGGGCGATCGGCAGCACGGGCGTCGCGAGTGCGGCGAGCGAGACGCGGGGCTTCGCGAGCGGTTCGTCGTCGAGCCGCACGGCCCACATCGCGGCGCCACGCGTGCGCCGGAACTGCACGGCGGCGAAGGCGACGAGCGCGACCGCGTCGATCGCGGCGAGGACGTACGCGTAGGGTTGGAGCGCCGGCCGTTCGACACCGAACGTCGTCGTGTAGAACGCCCACTGCGAGAGGTTGAAGACGTAGCCGAGGGCGTAGGCCAGCAGAAACAGCGTCGCTGCGGTCTTGCGCGGCACGCCGACCGTCATGAGGATCGGCAGCACGATCGAGCCGACCATCACGATCGCGCCGAGCCCCGTGAGTGAGGTGAAGAGGACGGCGACGGTCGCGGCGAGGACGAGCGCGAGCACGACCGGCCGGTCGCCGCCGAGCTCCGCTGCGTACGCGACGATCGTCTCGGCGATGCCGGTCGCGATCGTAACGCGGCTCAGCAGCGCGCCGAAGATGACCGTCGCGTAGACGGGCGCGAGTCGCACGGCGCCACCGGTCAGCACGCTCGCGACGCCCTCCGGCCCCGCACCCGCAAAGGCCGCGAACGCGAGCGCCATCAGCGGCACGGCGAGCAGCGCCGGCAGTCTGCGCGCGACCATCAGCGCGGCGCAGAGGACGAACGTCGCGACGATCAGCGCGGCGGCGATCACCGCGGGGACGGGCTCGCGGAGGGCGCGGTACTCGGCGCCGGACCCAGGTGCAGCACCTCGTCGAACGTCGGCAGGAACTTGTCGCGCAGATAGTCTTCGCGCGTGGCGGCGTCGATCGCGTCGGCGCGGTCGATCGCGATCCGCGCGGCGCGGTCGTAGCGCGCGAGCACGCTCGCTTCGTGACTCGCGCGGTCCTCGTAATCCCAGGCGTCGCGCACGAGCGGCCGCAGCTGCAGCATCGCGTCGCGTTCTTCCCAGAGCAGGTACTTTGCGATGGAGAGCCCGCGATACACGAAATTGTCATGCGCGCCGCCCGCGTTCGCGCGCGCGTCGTCGTAGTAGCCGCGCGCTTCACTCGCGATCTGGTACTCGCGGCCGAGCACGTCGTAGCGCCGAGCCGCAAGGGCGATCACGCGCGCGGCGTTCGCGTGCAGCGGCGGCGGCGGAGCGAGGCGCAGGTGCGTCTCGGCGTCTTCCGCTGCGAGCCGGAGCTGCGCGAGGTCGAGTGCGCCGCGCACGCGAGCGAACCGCGGATCGAAGGCGTCTGACCAAAACAGATAGTCGCTCGAATCGTCCGGTCCCGTGCCGTGCAGCAGCGTCCGCGCTCGGGCGAGGTCGGCGAGATCGCGCGCGTAGCCGTCGTCGTCCGAGCCGAAGAACGCCCACGGAAAGTCGGCGGCGAACCGGTCGCGCGGTACGTCGTCCGCCTCCCAGGCGCTGGCCGCAGCGTAGATCACCGGTACCCACGTCGCCTCGAAGAGCGTCTCGCCGTCGTCGTGCCAGACCGTCTGGAAGAGGCCGAGCACGCGGGCCGCCTTCCCTTCGCGCACGAAGCGCTCGATGTTGCCGAGCGCGACGTCCGTGTCGGGATAGATCTCGTTCCAGTTCATCGCACCGGGCGCCACCATCTGATCGAATCCGCCCGATGCGATGCGCGCGATGTACGGCGCGTACGATGGTTCGGTGCCGTAGTGCCAGTTCACGAAGACGAGTTGCTTCGGCAGTGAAGCGAAGAGCTCCGGGTGACGCGAGAGCGCGTCGTCCCAGATCATCGGCCGGGCGCCGCTGCGGCCGAGCACGTAGGCCGCCGTGTCGACGACGTGCTTCGTGTAGACGGGACCCTCGCCGCTCGCCGCGACGAGCCCGGCGCTCGCGCCGCGGCCGAGATCCGACGGTTCGTCCGAGCCGATGTGGAAGAACGGCGGATGCGGCACGGCGGCGAGTTCGTCTGCGATCAGGTCGCGCACGTAGCGCTCGCCGCCGCTCGCCGCGGGTGCCAGCAGATAGCCATGCGGTAACTCCGCGAGCGGCGCGTAGCGCTCGAATTTCAGCGTCTCGTGCATGTGCGCGAACGTCTGCTGCTCCGGGATCAGCGCGACGTGGAACCGCCGGCCGTAGGCGTCGAGTTCGCGCAGTTGCGAGCCGGTGATCCCGTCGAGCGGCGACGGCAGCGGATGGCGCGCATCGACGAAGACGTGTTCCATGTACGGGGAGTAGCCGTTCATCTTGAACGACGCGATCGTGCGGATCCGCTCCTCGAAGTAGCGCATCGTCGGCAGCGGCCCGCGCGAGACGTCGTCGGAGAGGACGCGCCACGACAGCGCCGGGGCGTCCGTGACGTGCAGACAAGGAAAAGCTACGCGCCCGCCGCCCGCGGGACGCGCGAGCTGCGCGAGCGTCGCGTAGGCGTTGCGCTCGCCTTCGCCGTCCCGGGCGACGATCGCGATACCGCTGCGGCCGACGGTGAGGCGATAGCCTTGCGGCGGCAGCGACGCCGCGCGCGCCGGCGTGATGCGCAGAACGTCCGCGGCGCTTCCCGTGCCGGGCGCCCCGAGGGCGTTCGCGCGCTCCCGGAAGAGCGCCACCCCGCCCGCGTCGCCCGTCGCCGAGACCGAGCGTACGACGAGCCGGCAACCGTCGAGCCGGAGGCGGGCGGGACGCGGCACGAGGTGCAGCGCGTCGATCGCTCCCGTAGCCGGCGCGGCGGCCTCGGCGGGCGCAGCGGCCAGAACCGGAAGCAGCGCCGAGAGCAGCAGAGTTCGCACGTCCCCCTCTCGTTCGCGCCGTTCGCGAGCGACTCTTCGAAGACCATCAACGACGAAGGCGGGTCGCCCATCCGGGCGGCCCGCCGTCGCTCACTCACTCGACTGCCGGCGATCGCCTCCACAGCGAATCCGACTCGGAACCGTGATAGACCGCACAAGGGGCCGATTCCTCTCCCCTGGGTGGAAGCGTTCGCGCGGGAACGGGTGCGCGCGCCGGCTGCCGTGAATGCGGCCGGATGACGCTCAGCACGGCCGACTACGTGGTGATCGCCGCGTTCTTCGCCATCAACCTCGGCATCGGGCTCTTCTACGCACGGCGCGGCGGCGCGAGCCTCGGGGAGTTCTTCCTCTCCGGTCGCAGCGTGCCGTGGTGGCTCGCCGGCGTCTCGATGGTCGCGACGACCTTCGCCGTCGATACGCCGCTCGCCGTGACGGGTTTCGTCACGCAACACGGGATCGCGGGCAATTGGGTCTGGTGGAGTTCGGTCATGTCCGGCATCCTGACCGTCTTCTTCTTTGCGAAGCTCTGGCGCCGGTCGGGCGTCCTGACGGACGTCGAGTTCATCGAGCTGCGCTACAGCGGCGCCCCCGCGGCCTCGCTCCGTTTCGTGCGCGCGATCTTCCAAGGCGTGCTCGTCAACACGATCATCATGGGTTGGGTGAATCTTGCCATGGCGAAGGTGCTCGAGCTCACGCTGCACGTGCCGAAGCTCGAGGCGCTCGCCGTCTGTCTCGTCTTCACGGCACTCTACGTGACGCTCGGCGGCCTCTGGGGCGTGCTCGTCACCGATCTGTTGCAGTTCGTCGTCAAGATGTCGATGGCGGTCGTGCTCGCGGTCGCAGCGGTCGCGGCCGCCGGCGGCATGCCGGCGCTCGTGCACAAACTCGGCGCGGTCGATCTCGCGCGCGCGCAGACGTCGCACGGCGGCGTCGTGACGGGCTCCGTGCTCGACTTCTTTCCGACGACGGATGCCGCGTGGCTGCCGCTCGTGACGTTCCTCACGTACATCGCCGTGCAGTGGTGGGCCTCGTCGTATCCGGGCGCCGAACCCGGCGGCGGCGGCTACATCGCGCAGCGCATCTTCAGTGCGAAGAGCGAGAACGACTCGCTCTTCGCGACGCTCTTCTTCAACGTCGCACACTACGCGCTCCGGCCGTGGCCGTGGATCCTCGTCGCGCTCGCCTCGCTCGTGCTCTACCCGCACGGCGTCCGGAACGTCGCGGGTGCGGTCGACCCCGAGCTCGGCTACGTGCGCGCGATGATCGACTATCTGCCGGCGTGGCTCCGCGGCCTGATGCTCGCGGGCTTTCTCGCGGCGTACATGTCGACGATGGGTACGCACCTCAATCTCGGCGCGTCGTACCTGACAAACGATCTCTATCGCCGTTTTCTGCGGCCGAAAGCGAGCGACCGGCACTACGTGCTGGTCTCACGCCTCGCGACCGTCGTCGTGATGGCACTCTCGCTCGCCGGCGGCTACGCGATGACGAACGTCGGCGACGCCTACAAATATCTGTTCAACCTCACGGCCGGCGTCGGCCTCGTCATGATCCTGCGCTGGTACTGGTGGCGCGTCAACGCGTGGAGCGAGATCGCGGCGCTCGCGTGCTCCGCGCTCGTCTCGAACTCGCTGTTGCTCTTCCACGCGTTTCCCGAGACGGATCCGAACGCGCAGGCAAAGATCCTGCTCGTCACCGTCCCCGTGACGACCGCCGTCTGGATCGCCGTCACGTTCCTCACGAAGCCGGAGTCCGAGGCGACGCTCGTCGCGTTCTACGACCGCGTGCGGCCGAGCGCGGCCGGCTGGGGGCCGATCGCTCCGCTCGCCGGGCCCGGCCGCGCCCCGGATCCCCTCGGACCGAACGTCATCGATTGGGTCGCGGGCTGCGGTCTCGTGTACGGGACGCTCTTCGGCATTGGCAAAGTCGTGCTCGGCCAGACGCAGACGGGCGCGCTGTACCTCGTGTTCGCGGCCGTCTGCGGCGGCGTCATCGCGTACCACGCGCTCCGGCCCGCGCGCGAGATCAGCGCTCGAACGTCAGGTGCCGTGCCTCGAACTGCGCCTCGAGCGCGCTGAGCACGCCCGCAGCCGACGCCGTGTCGACCTGCGCGAGCCCGGTTGCGACCTCGACGAGTCTGCGATCTTCACGCGCGATCGCGGCGATCTCGTCGCCCGCGAGATTGAGGTGGCCGATCCGCTTCAAGTAGGCGTTGTCGGAGAACTGACTCTTGAAGACGAGCGCGTCGAAGCGTTCGCGCGTGGCGTCGTCGAGCGCCGCGTAGACGCGGTCCTGCGCGTCGACGAGCGCCTTGCCGACGAACGCGCGGACGCGCATGTCGCTGCCGTTCCGCGCGTACTCGTCGCCGTACTCCGGAAAGTCGGGCAGATGCGCGTGTAAGAAGTCGAGATCGCCGGTCATGACGACTCGCTCGACCCCGCGACGCGAGAACGAGTTTCGGCGAGCGCTCGAAGTCACGCGGCCTTGCGCTCGCGCTCGGTGAGCGGCGCCTGCTCCGGAGCCGTGCGGCGAGCGTCGAGGGGCATGACCTCCGCGAGCCGTTTCCCGCCCTTCGGCGGACCCTTCGGCGGGCCGCTCTGGAAGTAGACGTACACGTTCGCGGCGCAGCCGCAGAGCGCGGCGATGCCCCAGAGCCCGAAGAAGAAAAAGCTCGGGTTCCAGCCGCCGCCGTGATAATACGTCCACAGCGGCATGCCGATCGACGCCGCGAGCGCGGCGACTCCGCCGATCCCCGCAAGGAACGCGAGGTCGAGGAAGATCGGATCGCGACGCTCGGGTCCGGCCATACGCTCATCATCTTATCACTTCGCGCCGCCAATCCGCAGCGGGCGTCGAGGCGTTAGGGGATCGAGGTCATTCTGATAGAGAGCCGAACCGCAATCTCGTGGATCCCAACGGACTCGTCGAACGTATCGGACATCGCGAAGTCGCGGCGTTCGAGGCGTTGTATGACGAGCACCACCGTTTGGTCTATGGGATCGCGTTCCGCATGCTCGGCGACGCCATGTCGGCGGAGGACTGCGCGCAGGCCGTCTTCCTCAAAGTGTGGAGCGACCCCGAGGCCTTTCGCGGCGGCAACTTCGTCGGCTGGATCGCGCGCGTCACGCGCAACCGCGCGCTCGACGTCCTACGTTCGCGTGCCATGCGCCCCGAAGGCGAGATGCCGGTCGACATTCCCCTCGACTTCGAACTCGACAACTCCGTCTTCTCCCGTCTGGACAGCCAACGCGTCCGATCATGTCTCGCCGATCTCCCCGACGATCAGCGTCTGCCGATCGAGATGGGCTTCTTCGGCGGCATGACGCACGAAGAGATCGCACGCCGGACCGAGACGCCGCTCGGGACGACGAAGACGCGCATTCGGACCGGTCTGCGTCGGCTGCGCGCAGCGCTGGCACGGATTGGCGTTTCATCGTGAATCACGACGAGATCCGGGAGACGCTCGGCGCCTACGCGCTCGGCGCCGTATCGACCCGTGAGGCCGAAGCGGTGCGAGCGGCGCTCGCGAACGACGCCGGCCTTCGCGCCGAGTATGCGGAACTCCACGACGCGGTCGACGCGGTCGGCCGCTCCGCGACCGCGACGATCGCCGACTTCGACGAACTCGCCGCCGCACGCCTGAAGCAGCGACTGCTCGAGCGCGTCCCTAGCGAGCGACGCAACGGAGCCGTGACGACGCCTCCGGCGTTCGCGAAACGCGTCCGGCGCGCGTGGCTCCCGTACGCCGTCGCCGCGGCCGCCGTCGTCGTCGCGGCCGGCTCCTACGCGCAGACCTCGTCGCTGCAACTCCAGGTCGCCGCCGGCCACGCCGCGCTCGATCGCGCGCGCGCAGCTGCCGTCGTCGCGGCGCAGCGCGATCGCGATCAAATCGCCTACGCGCAATCGGAGCGGCGCTCCGTCGAAGCGATCCTGAGCGAGCACGCGCGCCACTTTCCGACCAAACATGGCGACGTCATCTCGACGCAAGGCCGGCTCTACCTCGCGCTGCGTCAACTGCGCGGCCTCGCCAAGGACCGCGTCTATCAGGCGTGGACGCTCGCGCCGGGCCGTCCACCGATCCCCGGCAAGACCTTCGTGCCGCAAGGCGACGTGACGATCGTCGCGCTCGGCGCCCCCGCTGCCGGCGTCTACGGCGTCGCGCTCACGGTCGAACCGAAGGGCGGAAGCAAGAAGCCCACGTCGGCCCCGACGTTCGTGCGCAAGCTCGACTGAGGCTCCGGCGCCACAACTCGAAACGCTCACGGACGCGAGTCGCGCGGAGACTCTCGCCTACCTCGCGCGGCGGCCCTACGACAACGTCTTCGTCCAGTGGCTGATCGAAACCGGTGCCGCCTCGCGCGTCCGCGGAGCCTTCGTCCTCATCGCGCGCGGCGACGACGGCGATCTGACCGGTGTTTGCTATTACGGCCCACAGCTGGTACCGTCGGCCGACGACGATGCGACGGCAACCGCGTTCGCCGGACGCGTGCGTCGCGCCGGCGTGCCGCGCATGCTCGTCGGACCGCGTGCGACGGTCGAGCGCTTCGCGCACGAAGCCCGGCGGCTCTTGCCGCGGACGGCCATCCTGCGGGCGAGCCAGCCGGTCTACGCCGTCGACCGCGCGGCGCTGCGCGGTTCGCACGCGAGCGCCGAGGTCCGGCGCGCGAGCGTCGCCGACGTTCCGCAGCTCGCCCTCGCCTCGGCGCAGATGATCGCGAGTGAGATCGGGTCGGCGCCCGATCCGCGCGGCGCGGAGTTTCTCGCGCGCACGACGCGGATCGCCGAAGCCGGCTGGTGGTGGCGCGGATACGCGGACGGCGCCTGCGTCTTTCAGTGCAACGTCGGCTCCGCGACCGCCGCGACGGCGCAGATCCAAGGCGTCTGGACGCCTCCGGCGTTTCGCGGTCGGGGCCACGCCGCGCGTGCGCTCGGCGCGATCGCCGAGCGGTTGCTTGGCGATTTCCCGACGCTCTGCCTCTACGTCAACGACTTCAACGCACCGGCGATCGCGCTCTACGAACGCGTTGGGTTCACCCGCGCCGGCGAGTACCGAACGCTGTTATTCTGAGGCCGGCGCCCCGAGCAGCGAGCGCATCTCGAGCGGCGTCTCGACCGCAGCATCGCGCTCACGGTCGACCCGGTAGACGCGGGCGCCCGGACGTCCGCTGAGGCACGCGTGAACGCCGTCGTCCCGGTAGTGCACGGCGGCCGCGTCGTCGGCGCCGAGGCCCGGCGAGATTCTGCCCGAGGCGACGCACCGCCGATAGAGCGGACGGCGATCCTTCTCACCGTCGTAGTGAGGACAGAAACTTCCTGACAAGAATCCGAGGCAGGGCATCGTCACGAGATGCCCGCGACCGAATCCGTGAGGCCCTGTTCGAACCAGCACATCCCCCCGCACTCGAGCCCGTCAGGACGACGCCGCGCTCCCACGCCGCGCGCAGCGAGACGTCGATCGCCCATGCGTGCCAGACGGCGAGCATGCTTCGCGTCTTGCCGCCGCCGACGTGGATGACGTCCTGCGCGAGCAGCCGTTCGTGCAGGTCGGCCGGCGTCCGGCGAAAGAGCGGCACGTGCGAGGGCTCGGCCCCGAGCCGCGCGTACGTTTCGTAGAAGCGTGCGACGTATGACGATCGTCGCCGGTGGCCGTCGCGAGGAAGAGCACGCGCGGCTTCGGTTTGCCGGTGAGTTCGAGCACGTAGCGTTCGAGTTCGGCCTTGCCGGTCTCCGGCGTCAGCAGCCCGCCGCCCGCGGCGACGATGTGACGGCTCAGGCGGGAAACGCGCGCGACCGGACGGCCTCGGCGTAGGCGCGGAAGCCCTCCGTTGCGGCCGTCGCGATCTCGGCGAAGCGCTTCGCGAACGGCGGCGCGTCGTCGTAGAGACCGAGCGCGTCGTGCATGACAAGCACTTGTGCGTCGGTCTGGCCGCCCGAGCCGATACCGATCGTCGGAATCTTCAAGCGCCCGGTCACGCCCGTCGCGACGTCGGCTGCGACCATCTCGAGCACGACGGCGTAGGCGCCCGCCGCTTCTACGGCCTCCGCGTCGGCGAGGATCGCGTCGCGGTCGGTCTGGCTGCGAAAGCCGGTCGCCGCGCCCGCCGTCTGCGGCGTCACGCCGATGTGGCCGCAGACGGGAATGCCCGCGCGCACGATCGCCGCGATCCGGTTCGCGACGCGCACGCCGCCTTCGAGCTTGACGCTCGTCGCGCCGGCCTTGACGAGTTCGACCGACGCACGCACGGCGTCGGCATCCGAGGCCTCATACGATCCGAACGGGAGATCGACGATCACGTGCGCGCGCCGCGTCCCGCGGGCCACGGCGCCGCCGTGGCGCGCCATGTCGCGCAGATCGACCGGCACGGTCGAGTCGTAGCCGAGCATCACCATGCCGAGCGAGTCGCCGACGAGGATGACGTCGATGCCGGCCGCCTCGGCGCAGCGTGCGAATGCGGCGTCGTAGGCCGTTACGACGGGAAACGCTTTACCCTTGCGGCGCGCGATCGCGCTCGCCGTCAGACGACGTTCGGCCATGCTCGCGCGATTCGCCGCTCCATTTCGCCGGTCCGTCCCCAGCGAGAACGTAGGGGTTTCCCCATGCCGCGAGGGCTCGAGCGACGCTATGCTCGCACGTGACCCCATCTGCCGGAGGACCCGTCTTCATAAAGCTTCCCTTTCATGCCGTTCCCCGCACCGCCATCGTGTCGAGCGCCTTCATCTTCGCGTCGGCGTGCAGTTCGACGAACGCCGGCAGCCCGAACCCGCTCGCCTCGCCGCTCCTCGGAGCCGCTACGACACCGCCATATTTCTCGCCGTTCACGGCGACGCCGGTCGCCTCAGCCCCCACGACCACTCCCGCGACCACCGCTCCCGCGACCTCGGCTCCGGCGACGACCGGCCCCGCGACGACCGCTCCAGCGACGACGAACCCCGCGACCACGGCTCCGGCGACGACCGCGCCCGCGACGACGGCTCCGGCAACGACCGCACCGACCGGCGTCATCGCGAGCCCGACGGCGCTCGACTTCGAGTTGAATCCGATGGCCGCGCCCGTCTGCACGCAGCGCAACGTTCCGCAGACGTTCACCGTGACCGAAGCGAACTACGCGGGCTCCTTCACGGCGACGATCGCCAGTTCGGCGAACGCGACCGTGCAGCCGAGTTCTCCGTCGACCTTCACCGTGACGCCGACGAGTGCGAACAAACCGTTCGATGCGGCCGCGACGAACACGACCGTGACGGTCAAAGACGCGAGCGGCAACACGACGAACGTCAAGATTACCTTCTCGACGTTCTGCTTGCCGTAGCCCGGCGCTCCGTCCGCCACGACAACCAAGGGTTTCCCCAACTGCCGCCAGGGCCCGAGCGACGCTATGCTCGCAATGATGGAGCCCTGCTTGCAGCCGGCGACCGCCTTGTTGGCGACCTTGAACTGACGCGTGCGAAATGGCAAGTTAGGGTCGTCGCCGCTTCACCGATACCGTTGCCGATGGCTTCGATCGCACGCAACATGGGGTCTCACGCGACAGGGTGCACGTAAGGTTATTATTGCTCTTGTGGCGGCTGGCATCGTTCGCCTCGAGCCCAATCCTCATCACCGTCGAGCGAGTCTTGTCGTACTACCCCGGAGGGGCAAGGTCTGCACCGTGAAGTGCCGGCGCAACAGATCTCCTGGTTACGCGACCTTGCGCACGATCTCAATCAAGAACGACTTGAGGATGCGGCGCGACTGCTTGGAGAATTAGTGAATCGGCTTTACCTCAAACCGTAGCGAACCTCCGGATACCTCATGGCTCATTCGGCGGCACGCGTAATACGCTCTGAGATAATAGGTTATCGACGCGCAGTCTTCCACACTGAGCTCATCGATACGTACCACGTCCATGTGACCGCGGCGTACAACCAAGGTTCCAATCGCACGTGCGCCAATCGCGAGTGCGCCGTCTGCACCTGCGCCGAGTGCTGCAGTTCTAGCCGCCAGGCGCTTCATACAGACGATTGACTTTGATGCTTGCTGGAGCCGGCCATCGCTCCTGCCATGATGCGACTTCGCAGCGGCCGAGTGAGGGGGTCAAGCGGTCTCAGGCCTTGACGGATACATCCACAATTGATATATTCGCATTGTCTACATCTGACATGGAGCATACGATGAAACTCAATCCCGAGACCCCGCTACGTCCCGCCGAACACGACCTCCGCCCTCGCGTCCTGAAGCCGCCGACCCTCCGTAATAAGATTTTCGCTGGTTGGGCTCCGAAGCTCGGATGACGCCGGCCGACGCGCGCGCGGCCCTGCCACTCGGAGCCTCGACCTTCTACATAATGCTCGCACTTGCGGGCGGCGACCGGCACGGCTACGGCATTATAAAAGAAGTCGAGACGCAGACAGAGGGCACGGTGAAGCTGGGCCCCGGCACGCTCTACCGCCTCATCAAGCAACTTCTTGCCGACGGCTGGATCGCCGAAACTGATGGCGACGATCCCAGCGACGACGAACGTCGCCGGTACTACCGTCTCTCGTCGCGCGGACTTGACATCGCGCGGGCCGAGGCGAAGCGCCTCGATGACCTCGTCGCCGTCGCCCGCGCACGGCGCCTGCTCCCCGCACTCGCTCATGGCTAATTCGTGCCCATGATCGCGGCGCTGTTCAACGTCGCTCTCGCCGTCTGTCCGCCGGGTTTCCGGCGCGAGTACGGCGCATCCATCCGCCGCGACTTTGCGCGTGCCTCCGCCGAGGAGCGCGACGCGGGGGGACCGCTCGCCGCGATACGCTACGCGCTCGAAGCCACGAGCGACCTCTTCCTCACCGCACTCCGGGAGTACGCCTCCATGCTCGGTCGAGACCTCGCCTTCGCGCTGCGTTCGCTGCGCAAGACGCCCTCCTTCAGCGCCGTCGTAATCGCGACGCTCGCACTCGCCATCGGGGCGAACGCAGCCGTCTTCAGTATCATGCACGCGGTCGTGCTGGCACCACTGCCCTACGCCGATGCCGACCGGCTCGTCTTCGTCGAACCGAGTCAGCGCGGTCTTCGCTTTGATTCTTCTTTGCCAGACTTCGCCGATCTCATGCGAGCGGATGAGGCGCTCTACGAGAGCGGCGCGGCCTTCGCGATGGATCATGTGACCCTCTCGGGTAGCGGCACGCCCGAGCGCGAGGCGCACGTCATCACGACGCCGCGCCTCTTCGAGACGCTCGGCATGCGACCCGAGCTCGGCCGCTTCGGAACCGAGGCCGATACGGCGAAAGGCGCGCCGAAAACGGCCGTCATCTCGGACGGACTTTGGCGCTCGCGTTTCGGCGCCGATCCACACATTCTCGGCTCGGTCGCGAAACTCGACGGCGTCCCCTACGAGATCGTCGGTGTCGCGCCTGCAGGCTTCCAGCAACCGGACCCGCCGGGTGGCTTTCCTACGGCTGACCTTTGGACGTTCGTTGCCGAAGACGGTCGTGGCACGGATTACGCGCAGCGCGGATATCACACGTTCACGGTCGTCGCACGTCTTTCGGCCGGCACGACGATCGAACATGCGGGTGCCGCAGCATCCGTCGTCGTCGCGAACCTGCGCCGCCGATATCCCGACGACGATACGGTACTGTCGATGTCGGTGCGCTCGCTCGACGACGGATTGCTCGGCAAGGTCCGGCCGGTGATCTTCGCACTTTTCGCCGCGGTCGGCGCCGTGTTGCTCGTGGCCTGCGCGAACGTCGCGAATCTGCTGCTTAGTCGCGCGGCCGGACGCGAGCGGGAGTTCTCCGTGCGAATCGCGGTCGGCGCGTCGCGCGGGCGGATCATCATGCAGTTGCTCGTCGAAGCCTTCGCGCTCTCGGTCGCCGGTGGTGTACTCGGCATCGGCCTCGCCTACGGCATCGTTGCGGTGTTCGCACGCTTGCGCCTGCCGAGTATCCCACGTGCGGAACTCGTTACGGTCGACGTCTCCTCGATCGCCTTCACCCTCGGCGTCGTCGCATTCTGCACGTTTGCCGCCGGCATCATTCCCGGACTCGCAACCTCCTCGCGTGATGTCGCGACTGCGCTCAAGAGCGCGGGTCGTGGCGGCGACGGCAGCCGCGGGGCGCGCACGCGCAGCGCCCTCGTCGCAGCCGAAATCGCCGTGGCGCTCGCACTCGTGGTCGCAGCAGGTCTCGTCGTGCGGAGCTATGTCGCGCTCACCTCACAGCCGCTCGGCTTCGATCCGGATCGCGTCGCGATCGTCGGACCGATCGAGATTCCAAACGTCCAAGTGCCGAACGAGGCGACGTCGGTTGCGATGATGGACCGTATACTCCGGGCGGTGCGCGCCGTACCGGGCGTGCGCGAAGCCGCTTGGGGATTCAACGCTCCCTTCACGCGCAACGCAATCAGCTCGTCGGTCGACATCGAAGGGCAGACTTACCCGAAGGGCCTGATGCCCGATTCGCAGCTCGCACCCGTGAGCTCGGGCTTCTTTGCGACCTTGCACGTGCCGCTGCGCGACGGACGCTTCATCCTAGCGACCGACCGCGCCGGCACGCTGCCCGTCGTCGTCGTGAACGAAGCGTTCGCGCGCAAGTTCTATCCGAATACAACTGCCGTCGGCAAACGCCTCACGCCTCAGCTCAGCTTCAGCGGAAAGCCGCAACGGCGGACCATCGCCGGCGTTATCGGCGACCTGCGCACGACGTTCGGTAAGCCCGCCGAACCCATCATTTATTTGCCCGAACCTCAATATGCGTTTACGAGCTCGTCGCTCGTTGTCCGCACGGACGGCGACGTTTCGGAGGCCATCGCCCGCACGATCCTCGCGACGGATCCGATCCTCGCGCGGCCCGAAAGCGTCACGCTCTCCTCGCTCTTGGCACGCGATGTCGCACAGCAGCGCCTCACCGTGGCGTCGCTCTGCGCGCTCGGCTTCATCGCACTCGCTCTCTCGCTCGCCGGGGTCTTCGCCGTCATGTCGAACGGCGTCACGCAGCGCACGCACGAGTTCGGCGTCCGCATGGCCCTCGGCGCCGACGCACGGCGCATCGTCCGTACCGTCCTCGGCGGCGCGATCCGATTGTCGGTCGCGGGCGTCGTATTCGGACTTCTGCTGGCGGGCGCCGGCACGCGATTGCTCGCCGACCAGTTGTACGATACGGAACCGCTCGACCCGGCCGTCTTCGGGAGCGTCGCCGCACTCGTGATCGTCTCGGCGCTCGTCGCCGCAATCGTGCCGGCACGCCGCGCGACGCGTGTCGATCCGATCGTCGCCCTGAGGTACGAATAACCGGTGGACGTCGTTCGCCTTCCGCGACGCTCGCCCGTCGCCAGCATCTGGAAGATCGCACTCTGGCTCGTGGGGCTCGCCGCACTCGGTATAGCGGCCTATCTCACGCTGCCTGCGCTCGTCGCGCACCGCGGAGAACGCGAGACGATCGTCTCCCACGACGCACTCGTAATCGACACGGTGACGCGCGGAACGCTCGAGCGGGCCGTCACGGCCTCGGGCGTGCTCCAGCCCGACCGCGTGTACGTCGTCGCGAGCGCGGCGGAGGGCACCGTGACGGACGTGCCGGTTCGCGCCGGTGCGCACGTCGAAGCCGGCACCGTCGTCGCTCATCTCGACAATCCGGATCTGCGCGTCGCCGTCGCGGACGCAGCTGCGCAGCTCGACGCTGCTAGCGCCGAACTGACGAGCGTGCGTCAGGAAGCGACGGCCTCGCAGCTCGATGCCCGTGCGGCGCTCCGCACCGCTCGCGCCGAAGAGAAGGAAGCTCAAGTCCTCGCCGCGTCCTACAAGGATTTGTACGCGCAGGGTCTGATCGGTTCGCTCCAATATCAAAGCGCCGCGATCAAAAGCGGCGAGACACACGACCTCACCGCAATCGCAGGGAGCAAGATCTCGGTCGGCAGCGCCGATGCGGACGCGAAGATCGCGGCGAGTCGCGCGCGCGTCGATCAACTGCGCGCCGCACTCGAAGCGAAACGCGCGCAACTGGAGACGCTCGTCATCGTCGCCGGAGCCGCCGGCACGCTGCAGAGCGTCGCAGTCGATCCGGGTCAGCGCGTGTCGGTCGGTGCGGAGTTTGCTCGCATCGCTGCCGACCACGACCTCAAGGCCGTGCTTGCCATTCCTGAGAGCGACGTGCGCGGGATCGCGACTGGCATGCCAGTACGTCTCGCGGCGAGCAATGCCGGCACGGTGGACGGCATCGTGACGCGGTTCGCCCCGGCCGCGGAGAACGGCACGGTCGCAGTCGACGTGACGCTCGCACGCGTGCCGACCGCGTGGCGGCCGCAACAGAGTCTCACCGGCACGGTCGTCCTTGGCCGAGCCGAGCGCGCGCTCTCACTCGTGCGTCCGGCCGGGGCGACAGACGGCACGCACCTCTCACTCTATCGTCTCGACGCCGCGGGCACGCACGCGTTCCGGGCCGCTGTCGCAATCGGCGCCGGCACGGACGAACGCGTCCGCATCCTCAGTGGCCTTGCCGCGGGAGACCGCGTCATCGTTTCCGATACCTCATCGTACGACGCGCCCGCGCTGCGCATTCAGGAGTAGCAGAATTATGCTCATCGACATTCGCTCCATCGACAAGATCTACCGAACCATTGACGTCGAGACGCACGCACTCAGCGGTGTCTCGCTGTCAATCGACCGCGGTGAGTACGTCGCAATCGAAGGTCCGTCGGGCTGTGGCAAATCGACGCTCCTCTCGATCCTCGGATTGCTCGACTCGCCGACGACGGGCTCGTACACGCTCGGCTCGCGCGAGGTCGCGCGGCTGCCCGCCTCCGAGCGCTCGCGCATCCGCAACCGCGAGATCGGTTTCATCTTCCAAAACTTCAATCTCATCGGCGACCTTAGCGTTGCGGAGAACGTCGAGCTCCCCCTGACCTACCGGGGACTCTCGAGCGTCGGGAGAAAGCGGCGGACGGCTGAGGCCCTCGATCGCGTCGCGATGTCGCACCGCGCGCGGCACGCGCCGGCGCAGCTCTCCGGAGGTCAACAACAGCGCGTCGCGGTCGCACGCGCGATCGCGGGCGAACCCGCGGTGCTGCTTGCGGACGAGCCGACCGGCAATCTCGACTCGCAGAACGGCGAACTCGTGATGGAATTACTCGCCGACCTGCATCGCAACGGCTCGACAATCGTCATGGTGACCCACGATCGCCGCTTTAATCGCTACGCGAGCCGCACGATCGATTTGCTCGACGGAAAGGTCGTCGATCGAGCTCTGCAAACCGCGTAGGACGACTTGAAGAGAGCATGGTTGCGGCTGAAAGCGAGAGTTGGAATGCGTGCGGAGATTGCAACCTGGAAGAGTAGGAGAGACCTGTTTTGCGGATTTGGCGATAACTCTGCCCACGGGCGCAAAAACGGCGATGCCTCCGACGCGCCATGAGCTCGGCGCTCCGTCCGCCACGATAACCAAGGGTTTCCCCTACTGCCGCCAGGGCCCGAGCGACGCTCGACCGCCCCCGCCACGACCGCTCCCGCCACGACCGCTCCCGCCACGACCGTTCCCGCGACGATGGCTCCGGCGACAACCGGCCCCGCGACGACGGCCCCGACGACCTCGGCTCCGACGACGGCTCCGGCCACGACCACCCCGACCGGCATCGTCACGACCCCGACGTCACTCAACTTCGTATTACAATCCGATGGACTGCCCGCAAAGCAACGCTCCGCAGTCGTTCTCCGTGGCGGAGGCGAACTACACGGGCTCGTTCACGGCGACGATCGCCAGTTCGAACAACGCGTCCGTGCAGCCGAGCTCGCCGTCAGCCTTCACCGTGACGCCCACGAGCGCGAACAAGCCGGGGGGTCGGAACGCCGCGAACGACACGACCGTGACCGTGAAAGACGCGAGCGGTCACACGGCGACCGTCGCGATTACGTTCGGTGCCCAGGCCGTGTGTTTGCCGTGAGCCGTTCGATGGCGGAGATCATCGCGCGGTGGGCGGGTGTCGCGACGTGGGCGCGCTCGCCCGCGCGGGCGATCGCGCCGTTCAAGGACGCGACCTCCGTCGGTCGCCCGGCCTCCAGATCTTGCAGCATCGAGTTCCGGTTGGCGGCCGTCGCGAGCGCGACGCGCTCGACGTGACCGACGGCATCGCCGTATGGCAACGCGATGCCGAGCGCCCGCGCGACCGCCGCGGCTTCGCGCGTGAGTTCGGCCGCCCGAAGCCGTAGATCGGGATCGTCGACGAGCGCGCCGTTCGGTACTCCGTGCGCAGCGGCGAGTGCGTTGATCGTGCCGCTGACGACCAGCTTGCCCCAGACCGCGCTACGGATGTCGCGCGGCCGCTCGACCGGCAGGCCCACGCCCTCGAATTCGCGTGCCAGCCGATCGAGATCGCCACGCGGCGCGCAACCCGGCACGCGTCCCATCGTCGTCGTCCCGATCGTGGCGTTCGCGACGCGACCGGGCGCGAGGGCCGTTCCGCCGATCGTCGTCGGAGCGAGGACCACATCGATCGCGGAGCCGAGCGCATCCCGCAGCCGGTCGTCGTTGCCGAGGCCGTTCTGGATGGTGAGCACGATCGTGTCATCCCGCAGCGACGGGGCGAACGGGGCGAGTGCCGGCGTCGAGCCCGTCTTCACGGCGATGACGAACGCGTCGAAGGTTCCGAGTCGCGCGGGATCGATCGCGACCGGGACCCGACGCGGCGCCGCGCCGTCGACGACGAGTCCCATGCGTTCGACGCGCTCGGCCGCCTCCGTCGTGCGCGCGAACACGACCACGTCGTTTGCCATGGAGAGCCACGCCGCGAGAATCGTGCCGATCGCGCCGGTTCCGACGACCGCTATCCGCAATGGTTCACGGTCGTCATCGTCGCAGTCGCCACGCCATCGCGACGAGGGCGCCGTCATCGAACCTTCGCAACCCGGTCCACCGCTCGGGCGTCGTCCTCGATATCACCCGACCGGTATCTCGTGGAGTTCCATGCATCAGCTTCTTCGTTCGCCCCGCGTCGCAACGCTCGTCGTGACCGCGGCCCTCTTCGCGCTTGCTCACACGCGGGCACCGGCCGCTGCCCGTGGCGCGCAGGCGTCGTGTACCGCGAGGGCCGTGACGACCGTCGCCCTGGTCGCCTGTCACGCTAGCGAGATCGCCCGCCTCGACTCGCAACTCGCCGCCCTCTACGCCGTGACGCTCGCGGCCCTTCCGGCCGACCAGCGCGCCAAACTGGAGGCCTCCGAGAAGCGGTGGGCGGCGTTCCGTGCCGGCGACTGCGACGTCTTCTTCGGTCACGCGACGGGTACGATGGCTCCGGTCCAAGCCGGCACCTGCGAGATCGATCGCACGCAACAGCGCATCGCGAACCTGCAAGGATTTGCCGGCAAGTGAGCGCTCACGACGATGCGTCGCGCGCGACGTACGCCGCGAGCTGGACGCGCGACTGCAGGCCGAGCTTTCCGTAGATCGTCGTCAGGTATTTCTCGACCGTCTTCTCGGAGATCGCGAGGATCGTCGCCGCCTCGCGATTGGACTTGCCGATCGCGACGAGGTTGGCGATCTCGCACTCACGTCGGCTGAGCGCACCCGTAGCCGCGAGCGGCGCGGCGTCCGACGCGGAGTGCCGGAGCGCCGAGATGCCGAGGCGGCGCACGCCGGCGACGTGACCCATCGCGCGATATCGGCGTAGCGCCTCGGCGTCGTCGCCTTGCAATTCCGTCGCGCGTGCGGCGAGCACGAGCCAGCCCGCCTCGTCATAGAACGTCAGCGCGGCGGCGACGGCGTCGCGGTCGACCGCGAGTCCTCGTTCGCGCGCCGTCTCCGCATCGACGATCGAGGCCGCAGCAGCGAGAAACGGTGCATGACGATCGCGTTCGAGAAGCGCGCGGAAGGGCATCGTCAGTGCCGGCCGGAGCGAAGCGATCCCGAGCATGGCGGGAACGACGTCGAAGGTCGAGCGCGCAAGCGGCACGACCTGCTCGAGCAGCCGATCGGACTCGAGATGCCGGCCCAAGCGGACGAGCGCGCGAGCGAACGTCGATCCGAGGCGCACCGCGTTCCAAGTATCGCCGCCGCGTTCGAGTTCGTCGACGAACCCGAGGTCCGCGTATCGCTCGAGTCCGAGAACGTCATCGAGCGCGAGCGCCAGCTCCACGAGGGCGAGGCTTTCCATCGCCCGCGAATAGAGCTGCGGCGACGGTCGGACGCGCTGAAGCCAGAGCGGCACGCGAGCGAAACGGCCGGCCGCAGCTTCGAGGATCGCAAACGAGAGCGGCAATTCGTTGAAGCCCCCGGCGCTTTCCACCGAGCATCGATCCGCCGCCTCGAACGACGAACGGGCGCCCGTGAGTTCACCGCGAGCGAACGCCTGCAGCCCAACCTGCACGCGCGCGTAATGTTCGAACCTGGGCGAACCCACGCCGCCGTACAACGTGACCGTCTGCGCCGCGTCGTCGCGCCACGGGCCGTCTGCGGCCAAGTCGAGTGCGTGCAAGCTCGACCGTAACAAGAAGTACTCGGCCTTCGCTTCCGTGGCGAGAGTCGCCGGGTCGAGGCGGTCGAGATAGCGCCAAGCGGTCGCCGGGTCGTCTCCCGTCCATCGCATGCTGACGATGCGAAGCGTCAGTCCGGCCGCGAGCGATGCATGCGCCCCGGGATCGATCGACGCCAGCGTCGTCTCGAGGATCGCCACGGCCTCCTCGCGCCGGCCTTCGTTGTGGATCGTTCCGGCGATGAGCCTGCGGGCACGCACGAAGAGCGCGACGTCGCGGATTTGTGCCCACGCGGCGACCGTTTCGTACGCGGCGACTCCGCGTGCGGTCTCTTCGACGGCGACGAGCACTTTCCCGAGTTCCAGACGCACGCGCATCGCCGCGGCGCCGTCCGAACCGTGCGCCACGATGGCACGTTCGTACCAGCGAATGGAGTCGGCGTAGGCGAACTGCGCCCGAGCGAGCGCACCTGCGGATTCGCACGGCGCCGCGGCCCGCGCCCGGTCTCCGCTCCGCCAGCGGTGATGCGCGACCTCCGCAACACGCAGCGCATCGGCCGGCTGCGCTTCGAGGGCATCCGCGATGAGCCGGTGGAACGGCTGGGCCACCTCCCCTGCGATCGATTCGTACACGACGTCGCGCGTGAGCGCGTGGCGGAACGCATAGCGTCCGGTGCGGCGATCGTGCGAGAGTAACTGCCAGTCGACGAGCGTCGAGAGCTCGGGTTCCGTCGGTGCCGAGAGATCCGCGGAGAGCGAGGCGAGTTCGCCGAGATCGAAATCCCGCCCGACGAGCGCCGCTCGCTCGAGCAATGTGCGTTCGCGGGAGGAACAGTGCTCGATCCGTTCGCGAACGACGGCCTGCAGCGTCAGAGGAACGCGGTCGCGCGTGTCGGTCGGATCGGCGAGGTGATCGACGGCATGCCGGAGCAACTCTTCGCCATAGAGCGGATTGCCGTCGCTGCGGCGCGCGACGTCCGTCACGACTACGTGAGGCACGCGGCTCTTCGCGCCGAGCGCCCGTTCGAGCAATTCGACGGTGGTATCGTGCTCGAAGCGGGTGAGCGTGATCGAGCTGACCGCACGTTCGCGAGCGAGCTTCCCAAGGGCGATGAAATTCGGGTGCGATGGCACGATCTCGTTATCGCGGTAGGAGACGACGAAGAGCGCACGCTGCGTCTCGACGCGCGTCACGAGCAGGCGGAGCGTCGAGATGAGATCGGCACTCGCCCAGTGGAGATCTTCGATGACGACGACGGTCGTCCGACGATCGAACACGGCCGCGAGCTTCGCGAGCAGCATCTCGACCTGCGCGTCTTGCGACTGCGCGTCGTACAAGAACGCCGCGGATTCGCCGAGTTGTTTGAGGATCTCGGCGAGCGGTCCGACCGGACTCTGCGCGAACTCCCGGCATTCGGCACGGACGATGCGCGCTCGCGACCGGGCGCTCGCATCCGCGAACTCGGCGATCAGCCGGGACTTGCCGATGCCGGCCTCGCCCCCGATCAGCACGGCGCTTCCACGGCACTCCGCCGCGTCGCGACGGCGCGCGAGCAGATGGTCGAGTTCGAGCGTTCGACCGACGAACTCTCGGCAGCGAATGGGAGACGAGAGCATCTGGCCCGCCCGTTCCGGCTGCGGGATGTCAAGCCCTCGGGGCCACGACCCCGCTCTCCCGCCGCCCGGCCGAGGCGTCGATGGCGAGCGTCCGTCGGATCGTTCATCTGGGTCGGGCTCTTCGCCGGGCTCGCGTCGCCGCGTGGCGCGGTTGCGAGCGATCGCGACGGGATGTCTCATGACGAGTATCGTCACGGCTCGTGCGTCGACAAGACCGTCGACATGATCGACCTCATGATCCGCTCGGGCGACGATGCGTACCGGCAAGAGGTCGGCGCATGGACCGGCAACGTCAGGGTGGTTTCGCCGGCGGCGGCGGAGGCGGCGGCCGGCGACCCACACGGGCGCCATGGCCCGGTCGCTGACGAGAGAGTGCTCGCGTTCACGCCGGCGCCGACGTCGCCGCTGGTCGCCGATCTCGCGAATCGCGCCCCACCGCGGCAGCGCGGCGCGGTTCGAGCGGAGGTCACCTCGGAGCTGCAGCTCTACCGGCAGCTCGCGCGCCGCCACGGGTTCGCGCCGAACATGCTCTCATCGGGTACGCTGTATGCTACGAGATGGCATACCCGAGCTATAACGGCGATGCGTTTTCGAATGCGACGGAACGGGTCGCAAGCTAAAACGTTGAGGGTCTCAGTGACGCGCTTCGCCTCGTCGTCCCGCAGCTCGTCCAACTCTCTTTCCGCTCGCGACGAAAGTTCAACTCGCCAAGGCGGCTTCGTCAGCTTGCGTGTCCACCGCGACGCTTCAGGTATGCGTCCAGCGAAACCTACGACGGGTCCACGCGGGGGGCGGCGGTGCTGCGATCGCGCGGTCGTCGCGTTTGGCCGCAATCGTTTCGGCGCTCTCGCCGTGCCGAGGGGATTGATGCGTCTCGTGCATTGCTAGGCGCAACAAAATGGGTCGCATCCCTTTCGCACGATCGCCCCGGATCGGACGTGCGTGAGGCAGCGCCGACTACACGTTTGAGGCAGAGAATGACATACAGGAATTTTAGCGTTACCGTTAGAAAGCAAATTGGCCATTTCATTGACATTATCGTGCTGAGCCATGGGGATGACGGATGGAGCGAGAGGAAACGTTGAGCGTCCGCTATGGACTAAGAGCGCCGGTCTTCGTTGCATTCGTTCTCGCTGTTGGTTGCGGCACCGACCCCAGGGCGGCGACGACGGCGAATTTCGAACAAGCCCTTCGTCCGATGGTCGAGCAGCAAAAGCTTTGCCTGGCTAAATCGAAGCTGTTGTACGACGAGCCTTTAACGGTTCCGACGCGGATGCTGCCTTCGACGATTCCGGCCGGTTCGGTCGTCTCGAACGGCAACGCCGAATCGTTCGATGCGACGCAACGAGCGAAGCTGAAGGCGCTCGTCGCTGTCGGCCTGGCAAAGCATGATGTCACGATGGTTGAGGTGAGGCCGATCATTCCGATCGGTAATGGCAGCAAGCGTGTGATGGCCGACGAATACGTCAGCGCGCCGGACTTTGCGAAGTACTCGAGAAGCATCGCGAGCGACGACACGTCCGGCGCAGTCGGGCGCCTGTGTTTCGCATCGCTGCATCTCGATCATGTTGACGAGTTTACAGAACCGGCGTCATTGCTCGGAGCTACCGTTTCCAACGTTTCGTATGACTTGTCCGTCGCGGACGTGGCGGATTGGACGAAGTCCGCCGAGATGCTTGCCGCGTTTCCGACGATACAGCAGCAGCTCGACGCCGCTTCGACGACGAGACGTTCGGCAACCGTCGTTCTCGTGAACGACGGGTGGAAAGCGCAGTGATTGCAGGGGAAGGTCCAGGGCGATCTCGGGGAGTGGACCTGCTGGCAGAAGAGTTGCCCGAGCCGGTGATTGCGGAATTGAAGGGGCGCAACGTTGCAATCGGCTCTTTCGCTGCCTCGAAGGATCGACGCACGCTCTATCGTAAGCGACAATATGCGTCGCGGTAAGTTCGAACGGTAGAGGTGATCTCGTGGATGCTCCAGCGCTACGTCGTGTCATGGACGATTCGGGCTTGTGCGGGTCGCGATCGGGGTCTACCCGCAGTCGAGCGTAGACTCTTGACCGGCGGTCTGCAGCTTTGGCATCAATTTGCTGATCGCCTTCACGACGGAACAACGCGGCGCTCAGTCCGCTCGCGCTCCGTCCGCTCTCAGAGTCGATCGACGAGGCTGCCGAATTCGTCGCGTCGCACGCGGGCCAGATTCAGTCGGCCGCAGCAGCCATCGGCCCAGTCGTAAGGCCTTTTAGTCGCTCCCTGACGGCCGCGGAGCGCAACGGCGAATTCAAGGGTTTCGACGACTTCAAGAGTTTTATGAGGTGGTCGCTTCGGCAACATCGCAAAACGCAATCGAAGTCTTGAGATTCGTTCGACAGCGCGAACCCGCGCGATCTTGATGCGAAAGTGCGTGGGGTGCGGCACACTGCCATTCGATATCGCGGTCCCGTCCGTGATTCACGATTGCCTGCGCGAGTATCGCGCGAGTAGCTTTGCGGCGATCCAGCCATACCTGCAACATGTTACTATATTCGCTACGAGGGATTGGTTTGACGCGCTCCCGAAGCCCTTCGAGAACTCGTGCACCGATTAGCGTTGAAACGGGCGCTTACCAGGGCCTTGAAAAAATCGCTGGCTATACATGATTCGCTTGTTTCTAGCTTCTGCTTCTCGGTTTTTATTACGGGCGGATGCACGGCGACCGAGATCGAGTGGGTCTTCGGCGCCGATGGCGATGCAACGCGCGACTTTGTTCGATATGCTTCGTGCCGAGGGCGTCAAAGCCGATGAATCGTTGGCGCGGGACGCGATGCCACTCCTTCCTCGCGACTTCTGTAAGCCCGGTTCATCGAACGGTCGGCGGCCGTTGTCTCTGACCGCGGCCGCCAGCCTGCCTCTGGCGCGAGATTGCGAATTGACGTACCTTATCGATATGGCCGAGATTCAGCCTCTTGGTCGGCTTGGGCCGACCGTCGACGCCCCGCCGCTGGGACCGGGGCCGTAGCCGGTCCACGTCTCCTCGCCGCTCGAAGCTCTCGAGGCGAAGGGGACGCCGGCTGCTGCGGCGCCTCAGCACTTCCGTGAACTTACGGACTCGAGTATTACTGCTTTCGAGCACGACTGGAGATTGCACGCGACGAAGGGGAGGGACGGGAACGCGGTCGAGCCGCCTCTACGATCTTCGTTCGATCAGCGCCAGAACACGCTGACGCTATCGTTTTCCGACAAATCGATGAACGAGCACTCGGTGACGATTGGTGTCGAGGGCCAACAGAGCGTCGGCCGCTTCACGGCAAGTGAGATCGCTCCGGGCGCCTATCGGCTCGGCGACCCCGCCTTCGGCGAGCACGGAGCTTGGCTCGGGCACGGCAGCCACGATGTCGCGGATATCCCGGAAGGATGGGCTTCCGTGCCGATTCGCAATGCCGACGGTGCGAACGTCATCGCAGCGCACAGCGGCGCCTCATCGATTGTCAAACGGGGCCGATGTCATGGTGCATGGTGGCGGCTCGGGGCTGGCAAAGCCGTTCGCACCAGATCAACCACTCGAACGTACCTATGCGTGTATCCGAGGTCACAATAAAGATGTGTTGGCGATCGCGCAACTCGTTCAAGGAAGCGGGGGAAGCATTCCGCTCGAGGTCGAGTCGGGCGTACAGAGCTTGCAACGATCGATGGACGACGGGAAGACCTGGGCTGCGATTCCCAGCGGCCTCGGTATGAAGGGCACAGTCACGAAGATCGAGGACGGAATCGTGCATCAACACGCGGGCCGCAGCGAGTTTTTATACAAGGCGTCGGATCTCGAGGCTGCTGGATTTGCTGCCGCGGATATGCGCGGTCAGCAGATGTACATCGGCGCGGACCGACAAGGCCAGGCCAGCGTTATGACCGGGCAGGAATACGACGCCGGTCGCTCTCACGGCCAGACGTATCAATTGGAACACGCTCGTTGATTGCAGCGATCTTGTTTGCTATGACGACGATGCGCGATCCACTCGACGTCGGGCCAATCAAACTCGGCGAGTCGTCGGCGCGTGTCGTTCGCGAGCTCGGTCCGAATCGAGCCGTTTCCGTCTGTAAACGTGGTCATGTTTGCACGAAAACGTTCAGCTACCGCGCTGGGGTACGCGCGGTCATGCTCGATTTCGATGATGATCGATTATCAGGTGTGCTGATCTGTACGCGTACGTGCGTTGATGTGCGTGGCCCCGCCATCGTCATCAACAAGAACGTGGCAGCATGGCGCTGGCTGAGCAGCAGCATTCTTGGGCCCGCACCCGCAGGCGCTCCGGCGTTCGTTCGGCAAGTCGAGGGCACGGATGTCCTTTTTAGGAATCCTACGACTGGGGTCGGAGCAACTTTCTCGCCATCCGCCTTTCGCCTTGGCCGGGAGTAGGCGCAACTGACCGTCTTGCTTTCACGATCGCGACACCCGAATGGCTAGAGGCGCTGTCCGAACCATCGCGCGAACTCGTGCGCCGGCTGATGCTTGGCTCGAGAATCGAGGCGGATCATCTCATTCCCCATCGGGTGCTCGTGGCGATGAAGGGCTCGCTGTCGTCCTACGAGCATGAGGTCGCGACGAGTTATGCCCTCCCGATGTGCTCCGATTGCAATAAAGGTCGCGGAGGTGCGATGTATGCCACGGAGGCTCTCCTGCACTATTACGCTCGAGCCTATCACGAGGCAAATCGAGAAGTGATGATGCGGACGCTCCAGCAACGCTTCTTCGATATTATGGCGCTGAACGAACGTGCGCTCCGCCAAGGGCAGATCGATCGCATGGGTTAGCGGAGCGAAACCACGTTACCGCGGTCCTGCGAACAGCCTTGGGGAAGTCGAGGCGTTCCGCTCGAAACAGCATCACGACGTTCGAAACGGCCAGCCGAACGCCGTCCGTCATGCGGCCGTCACCGTTAAGATCGAGTGATACGATGACGAGCCCCAAGCGTTCATCGATGGCGTGCTCGACGAGGACGGCATTGTGCTCGTCGGTAAATGCGTCCCATTCGTCAGAACGACGACGAAATCGCTTTCCATGCTCTCTCGATGCGATTCTCGCCGACTCGACTCTTTGTGAATAACGCCTTTCCACAGCCTGTGAGGATCGGAAATCCGTGGATAAGGCACTTTCCTATAATACGCGAGCCTTGTTGCTATTTCGTTGCCAGGCGCAGCGACGATAAGCCCGACGAAGCGCCCGAAGGAATCTCGCTGTATGAACGGTTCGTGTGACAATGAGGCGCCGTCCGGGGGCGCCTCGACGTACGACGACTCGTTTACCGTGTACGCCAACGTGACAGCGGTCGACCGCATTCGGCACACCGCACTTCTGCGACTGCCGAACTCGCTGCAGGCTGCAGATCGAGCTCGAGTACGATGTCCTTCTCGAGGAATCGATACTCCATGCCCTTCAGAAAGCCAGCTTGGTTGCTGCGACCGGTCTCGCACGGATCAGCACGCAAGATGGGTTCATCCAATGCATGGTCGCTGTGACGGCCGTGACCGTTCTTCCGAAGGGGTTGCGCGAGGCATCTCTGGATTGGCTTGAAAGAGAAGCAGAGACGATCGACTGGAGTTCGGTGCCGACCGATGTGGCATGCAATATCGACCGCTACCTCTATAAGAAGCGGGCACGCTGAGGTCGCAAAGCACCCTGCGGGATGAGCGCTCGTGTGCGCGAAACTTGCCCGTGATATCATTCGTTCGAGATTTCCTCGAGTTTCCCGCGGCCGCGAGCCTCGATGACTTCATCGTCAAGCCCGAGACGAAAGCGCTCGATCTGTGCGGCAGTACACGCTGACGTCGCGCATTCGGCCGAAGTTCTCGAACCTGCTGCGCGAGAATCGAAGGCGCGCCGTCGCGCAATGCCGATATCGGCCGCTTCATCTTCGGCGGGAAAGTGTAGGAATCGAACCTACCAGCCCCCTTGCGAAGGCCTCTGCGGTTTTGAAGACCGAGTGGAACACCAGTCCCATACTCTCCCATCGCATGATGCCATCGGGGCTCGCGCACTTCCTGGATGATTCGACGTTCGCGACCTTTTTCGTCCGACTGCTGCTTCGGCTCGGTTCCGACGTCTCGCCTCCGTTTCTGCCAATGAAGAACGTCTCGCCTGCGAGCTCAGCCGCCCGTCGCCATGGGATCGTCGAGCCTCGCCAGCAGCTCCTTTCTGTAACGTCGGCTCGATGGCAACCGCGTGCCATCCGACAGGATCACGTCATATTCACCGTGTTCGCTCGGTTCGACACCGCGCACGCGATGCAGATTCACGATCGCCGAGCGGTGGACTCTGCAAAATCGAGCGTCCAGCCCGCGTTCGAGATCGTTCATGCTGCGCCGTACGGGATGACTGGACGAGCCGCTATGGACGCACGACTTGTAGTCCGCCGCTTCGATCCAGTCGATCTCCGCAAACTTCAGGAGAAGCAACCCGCCACCACTCTTGATTGCCAGAGCGTCATTCGTCCGTCTCGCCGCGCCGTGCCGGAGCCGATCCTTCGCGCGCTCGAGCGTACGCGTAAATCGAGCGTTGTCGAATGGCTTCAAGAGATAGTCCACGGCGCCTGAATCGAACGCGCGAATCGCGTATCGATCGTAGGCCGTGACAAACACAAGGACCGGCGGCACGTCCGCGCCGAGCATCTCGACGACGTCGAATCCATCGCATTCGGGCATCTCGACATCGAGGAACAACAGGTCCGGGCGTAACCGGCGGGTCTCGGCGAGGGCTTCGATGCCGGTCCCGCACTCACCGATGATGTCGATCTCTTCATCGCGCCCGAGTAACGTCGTGACGTTGCTCCTCAAGAGCGGTTCGTCGTCGACGACCAACGCGCGGATTTTCACCGGCCGGCGCCGCGGTTCTCACGCGAAGGCTCACGGGAGCGCCGGAGCGTCACGAAACGGCAAACGGAGCATCACCTCGACTCCGCCCGAAGGACGATCCTGAATCCGAAACGCGAAGCCGTCGCCGTACCGTTGTTCGAGCCGTCTCCGCACGTTCTCGATTCCGATACCGCGACCCATCACAGCCTCTTCATGGTACCTTGGTAGCTTCGGGCCATCATTCCAAATCCGCAGCTCGAGCAGCTCGCCCCCGCGCGATGCGGTGATGCCGATCGAGCCGCCGCGGGCGCGCTTCGCGATGCCATGCTTCACCGCGTTCTCGACGAGCGGTTGTAAGATCAGGTTCGGGACGGCGGCCCGATCGAGGTCGACCGGCAGATCGATGTCGACGCGCAAGCGATCGGCGAATCGTACCTTCTGAATTTCGAGGTATCGCTCGACGAGGTCCATCTCTTCACGAAGCGGGACTTCGAGTCGCGTGGAATCGTCGAGCGTACGGCGCAGAAAATCGCTCAGACTCGCGATCATGTCGACGGCAGCCTCCGCGCGTTCCTCACGCACGAGTCCGGAGATCGCATGGAGTGCGTTGAACAAGAAATGCGGCTCGAGCTGTCGCCGGAGCGCGCTCGCCTGAGCCTGCAGCAACTGCTCGTTGAGACGGGAGCTTTTGAGCTGCTGCGCATCGAGGCGACCCCGTGTCTCGAGCGCGTACTGCACGACCAGCACGACACCGTAAAGCACGAGCGACGTGAGAATGCCGCCGAGAAACTTGTCCGGTACGAGCTGCATCAAGCCCGTCGGATCGCGAGACGTGTCATACGGGTCGAGCAACGTCTCGAGGCCCGACGTCCAAACGGAGTACGACAGGCCGATCGCGGTCGCGTAGCTCACATGGATGACCCACGTCGTCGCGGGCGCCGTTTTGATGGGAGGATAGCGGCGCCCGAGATGAAGGACGGACGGCGTCGCAAGCGCCCACGGCAACCACGCAACGAGACGCGCGACAAAGAGCGCGATCCACCGGTGATGCATGCCCTCGGACTGCATCAGCGCCACCGTCTGCGTCGCGTCGAAGATTCCGAACGCAGACCAGAGTGTCGCGATCCAGATCCTCTGTCGCGACGAAAACCGAGCCCCGCGAGATGCCATCACGAGTCCGTATCTTACGCCGTCATCTCAGCAGAAGTCAAAAGATTGCAGCGAATCGACGCAATCGTGCAGCGACCAGCCTTGTCACGATCGCTCGCGCCGGAGACACTACGAGACGTGAAACGCCCCATACTCCTGCTCGTCGCTCTCGCTCTCGCTCTCGCCCTCGCTTTCGCGTCGTACGCCGGAGCCATCGAAGCGGAACGGACGACGGCCTTGCCGGCGCGGAGTCAGTCGGTGTTGCGGTACTTTCCGGACGGGCGCGTCGCCTTCCCGAAGTCCTACCGCGAATGGACGTACGTCACCTCCGGTGCCGATATGACATATTCTCCGGGAGGCATGGCGATGGACCATCACATGATCGACAATGTCTTCGTCAACCCGGATGCCTACCGTGCCTTCGAGTCGACCGGGAGATGGCCGGATGGAACCGTCTTCGCGCGCGAGGATCGTGAGGCGCGGACGAAGGGCTCGATCGCGCGAGGTGGCCTCTTCCAAACCGAAACACTCGAAGGGGTCGAGCTCCACGTCAAGGATGCGAGCCGGTTCAAAGGCGGATGGGCATTCTTTGCGTTCGGCAATCACGATCTCGCACCGGCGATTCCGGCATCCGCTTCTTGCTACACGTGTCATTCGTCGCATGGAGCGGTCGATACGACCTTCGTGCAATTCTATCCGACGCTCATCTCCGTCGCGACAGCCCACCGGACGCTGAGTGCCGCGTATCTCCGCGAGACACGCGCTCCCTAGGAGCCTTCGCCTTCCGCGCGGCGTCGCCAGACCGGACTGGAACGGCGATGCGTCAAACGCGGAAGGCAATCGCCTCTTCCCGCTCGGAGTCTCGCCATGCCGTTCCTCGCAGTCGCCGCGATCTTCGAGCGGCCGGCCGTTCGCGTCGCGACCGAAGCCGGAAGCGCGTCGCCCGTGTTGAGCCTCGTCGGTTGCGACGACCGGGCGATCGCTGCCGCACGCGTGGACTTCTCCGACGACGCGGGAGACGCCGCGACCGCGACCTCCGCGAGCGACGGCTCCGTCGCGGCCGAGGCGGGCTTCGCCGTACGACACATCCGCGTCACCATCGGTGCGAAGAACGTCGCGGCGCAACGTGACGGCTCGCGACTCATCGCGTGCGCGCTCGGGGCGATCTCGCGCGTGACGGTCGCGACCGGCAGCGCCCGCTCGTTACACGAACTGCCGGTCGCGGCCTCGTCGCTCGATCGCGCCACGATCTCACGGTCGCCGTCGCTCACCACGGACTCGCTGCTTCGGCAATTGCCGGGTTTCGATGCGGTCCGCAGCAACGGGGCCTTCACGAATTACGGTCAACTGCGCGTGTCGCTGAACGGCAGCGGGAACGATCGCGGCGCGCTCCTGGTCGACGACGTCCCCGGCCAGGACGGCTTCGGCGGGCAGGTCGATTGGCAAGCCTATGCCCCAAGTGAGATCGTGTCGGCCGAGCTGTTGCGCGGTCCGGGCTCCGCTCTGTACGGCTCGGGCGCAATCGGAGGCACCCTCGCCCTCTCGACGTTCGCACCTCCCGCGCGGGGTGCGCCGGCGAATGGTCATCTTTCGTACACCCTCGGCACGCGCGAGCTGCGCGATCTCAGCGCGCGGTACGCCGCGAACGTCGCCGGACGGCTCTCTGCGTCGGCATCGCTCGACGAACGGCACGAGGCGTACCTCGACGTTCCGAAGGATCAAGGGGCGCCGATCGACGTCGCTGCGATCGCGACGGAGACGACGACGCATCTGAAACTCCGCTACGAGGTGGGGACGGGCGGAGCGGTCTCGTTCGGGACGATCCAGGCCTACGACGATCAGGAAGAGGGCCGTCCGAACGACCGCTTCGGACGCACGTTCGGTCAGTACGACCTCTCGTACGACACGCCGGTGGGAGCGGGCGCGTTCCATATCGGCACCTATGCGCGCGACAGTGCGGTCGTCAATGTCGCCGACCAGTTGCCGGCGCAACCGGGCGTGCTCCGCTATACGCAAAACGTGCCGATCTTCGAGAGCGGTGTCGCTGCGCGCTACGTCGGGCCCGACGCCCCGCTTCAGCTCCAAGTCGTCGCCGACGCGCGCGACGTGCGGGGCGAAAGTATGCAAACGGGTCCGACCGGCCTGCTGCAAACGGACGCGAACGGGCGGCAAACCTCTGCCGGTCTCGGCCTCCAGGCCTCGTACCGGCGGCCGCGCTTCGAACTGCTCGGCGGGCTCCGCGGCGATGAGATCGCCCTCGAGAGCGCTTCGATCCGTAGCGTGAACGCCGGCACAACGAACCTCACGTATCCGGCGTCCCGCACGGACGGGGCGTTGTCGCCGCGCGTTGCGGCCCGCTTCGACGTGACGCCGACACTCGCCGTGCGCGCCTCGGCGGGCGCGGCGTTTCGCGTGCCGTTTCTCAACGAATTGATTCGGGGCTTTCAGATCGGCTCCGTCGCCTACGCACCGAATGCGAACCTCGTTCCGGAGCGCAGCGATTCGATCGGGGCGGGCGCCGACTTCAGCCTCCACGGCGGACGCCTCGCGATCGACGCGACGCGCACGTACGTGAACGACGCCATCCTGTTCCTCCGACAGAGCGCGACGCTGAACCAGCGAGAGAACGTCGGCGCGACGCGCACCGACGGCATCACGGCCGAGTTCCGTTCGAACGTCGCGCGCTGCGTCGACCTGCGCGTCTTCGGCACGGCTCAACACGCTCGCGTGCTCGCCGGCCCCGTCTCGGGCGTCGGCAAGGCGCTAGCGTTCGTCCCGAGCGCGATCGCGGGTACGGGCGCGGACGTGCGCTCGGGCTCGAGCGTCCTCGACGTCGATGTCGCCTATGCGGGCCCGGCCTATGCGGACGACGTTCAGCAGAGTCCCCTCGGAACGGCAGTCGTGACCTCGCTGCGGCTTTCGACGGACGTCCACGGCACGACGGTCTCCGCGTTTGCCGACAACGCGACGGACGCGATCTATCGATCGAGCATCGACCGGTACGCGCCGCCGTCGACGATCGGGCTCCGGGTCTCGCTTCCGTTCGGCGGCCGGAGCGGCGAGACGAGCGCGCGCTGTCCATAGGCGCGCCACGCGCGGGCCCGCTAGTGAAACACGATCAGCAGACTCTCGACGGCTGCGAGCAAAGCGAGCGGCATCGCGATCGCGCCGACCCGCAAGAATTGCCAGGCGTCGACGGCGATCTCCTCACGGCGCAGCGCGAGCAGCCACAAGATCGTCGCGAGCGAGCCCGTGACGGAGAGGTTCGGGCCGAGATCGATGCCGATCGCGACCGCGCTCCGAAACGCGTCACCGGCGTGAGCCGCCGCGACGGTGGAGCCCGCGATCAAGCCCGCCGGCAGATTGTTGATGAGATTCGAGCCGACGCCGGTCGAGAAGGCGGCGGCGGCGAGGCCGAGCGGCTTCGACCAGGACGACGCGGCCGCAGTCGCACGACCGAGCACGCGCAGCAGCCCCGTCTCGTCCACCGCCGAGACGAGCACGAACAGCCCCGCAACGAGGAGCAGCACGGTCCAAGAGACCGCCCGCACGACGGGCGCCGCTGCCCGTCGATCGACGAGCGCCACGGCGACGAAGACGATGCCGCTCGCGACCGCCGTCACGCCGCCGAGATTCGCGCCGAGGCCGGAGGCGACGACGAGTGCGAGCGCCGTGAGGGCGATGCCGCCGATCGCAAGACGCCCCGGTAGCCCGAGCGGCTTCGCCGCGCCCGCCGAGGCGACGGCGCCGTCGAGGTCGCGCCGGAAGACGAGCAGCAGCACGGCGTACGTGACCGCGATCGACGCGAGCGACGGCAGCGCGAAGGCGCCGAGCCACCGCGCGAGCGGCGGCATGCCGCCGGCGAAGACGACGAGGTTCGCGGGATTCGAGATCGGCAAGACAAAGCTCGCGGCGTTCGCGATCAGCGCGCAGGCGAAGAGGTACGGCAGCGGCTTCACCTGCGCGGCCTTCACGGCGGCGGCGACGGCGGGCGTGAGGACGACCGCGGTCGCGTCGTTCGAGAGCACGGTCGTGACGACGACGCCGACGCCGTAGACGATCGCGAACAGCCGGCGACGCGAGCCACGGCTCGCCCGGATCGCGAGCGCCGCGACCCAATCGAAGACACCCTCGCGGCGCGCCACCTCTGAGAGCACCATCATGCCGGCAAGAAACAGGTAGACGTCGGTGCCGCGTCCCACGGCACTCGCAACGCCGGCCGGCGGCACGAGGCGCGTCGCCGCGATCGCGACCGCTCCGCCGAGCGCCCATACCCACTCCGCGACGCCGAAGGGCCGGAAGAGGACGCCGAGAATCGCGGCGAGGCAGATCGCCCAGATGGCGACGTCGTTGCCGAGTGTTGGTTGAATCTAGCCAGCGACCGCGAGGAACGAGGCGATCGCGGCGTTGACGGCCGCGGGCTCCTCGATCGTCGAGGAGTGGCCCGCCCGCGGCACGACGACGAGCGTCGAGCCCGCGATCAGTTCGTGGATGCGCCGCGCCTTCGCGACCGGCGTTGCGACGTCGTCGTCGCCGACGATGACGAGCGTCGGCGCCGTGACGTTCGCGAGTTCGGACTCGACGCCGAGCCGCGTCACGACGCCTTCCAGCGCGCGCGGCACGCCGAGGCGGTCGTTTGCGACGATGCGCGCGCGCCATTCGGCGCGCTCCGCCGCGCGCTCGCGATCGCGTAAAAAGGCCTTGCCGAACATGATCGGCATGACGCTGCCGGCGACGAGCCCGAAGCCCACGTAGCGTCCGATGAGGCCGAGCAACCGGTACCGGCCGATCTTCTCCCTTGGTTCCGGCTCCGCGGACGTTTCGAGGAGGATCAGCGACCGCACGAGCTTCGGGCGCCGTGCGGCGACGCGCATCGCGACGAAGCCGCCCATCGAGAGCCCGGCGAGGTGGACGGCGCCGAGGTCGAGCGCGTCGATGACGGCGATGACGTCGCGCGTGAGCGTCTCCATGTCGTAGCCTGCGCGCGCGACGGCGCTGCGACCCTGCCCGCGAAAGTCGAGCGTCACGCAGCGGTGACGCGGCGAGAAGGCCTTGACCTGCGCGCGATACATCTCGCCGCTGTAAAGCAAGCCGTGCAGGAACAGGATCGGGGCATCGCCGGTTCCGGTCGACTCGTAGTGCAGCGTCGTGCCGTTGATCGTCAGGCTGGGCATGCGCTCTGGTTCGCAGACGGCGACGGCTCGCGCCTCTCGTAAGGCGACCTACTGGCAGGGCAGGGCGCCCGTCACCGACGGGTTGAGCAGCGAGAGCACGATATTCAGTCCCGGCACGCACGTGATGAGGGTCGAGGGCGTCGCGACGTTGATGAAGGCCATCTTGGCGCTGGAATCGGAGACGACAACGCCGTTCGCATTGCGCGAGCCGACGAACGATTGCATCACCGTGGGCACGTCGACGGCGCCCGTCACGGAAAAATTATTGACCGAGAGCGGCAGATTGCCGACGCCGGTCGGCGATTGCATGAGATCGACCGTACCGGGGGCACAGAGCGGCGAGAGCGTCTGATCCGGTCGCCAGAACGGCTTCGCCGACGGCGCGGGCGCGGGTCCCGTCGTGCCGGGCGCGACCTGCGACTGCGTGAGCGCCGCCTGCATCGCCGCATTCACGTTTCCGGCCGTCGGGCTCGCGGAGTTCCCGGGAACGAGGCAGAGATCGAGCAGTTGATTCGGCGTATTGTGGTAGAGCGCTTGTGAGACAAGATCTTGTACGATCGAGGCCGAGTAGGCCTGACCGTGGCGGAAGGCGACGAGATCGCCGTACCGGACCGCCGACTCCGTGCGCTCCGAGACGACGCCGAGCCGGTCGAAGAAGATGAGACCGAAGAGCAAGAGCAGGAGCACGGGCAGGAAGACGGCGGCCTCGACGATCGCCTGACCGCGCTGACCGTGTCTCACGGGCAGATCGTCGCGAGGAGCGGCGGCGTCTGACCGGCTACGGGCGGCGCGGCGGCGGGCACGTAATAATTACTCGCAACATTCACGTTTGCGATGTTGCCGACGAGGTTCGTCGCGCTCACGCTCGGAAAGAGGGTGCTCGTCGTCTGCAGACCGGAACCGAGCGACTGCGCACTGTAGGGAATGCCGAGCGGCGAGAGGGTGGCGGTCGTGTGACCGATGGCATAAAACGTTTGATTCGCCACCGGCAGATGCAGAAAGCCGGCGCCGAGATTCGGGATCTTCTTACAGGCGTATTCGTCGACGGTCGGCAGGCCGTTCGCACCGTACGTCACGGTCGTCGTGTATTTGAAATCGCAGTCGGTCAAGATCGCGACCGTGCAGCCGTTCGCTCCGTTCGGCGCGAGCAGAGCCTTGACGGCTGCGCTCGGATTCGCGATCCGGTCGGTCAATTGCCCCGAAAACGAGTTGAGGACCGTCGCGGCTTTGCTCAAATTGTTGATCTGCGTGGAGAGATCGCCGGCGGCGCGCGTCAGATCGCCGGAGCACGCAGACGTCAGCAGCGCCGCGGCGCTCGAGCAATTCGGATCGCCGCCGGTGAGCAGCTGCGGCACGGCGCCCACGACGTCGCGCACCCGCAGCTCTTGGATGTCGAAGGCCGCGAGGAGCGTCTGCGTCGTGTTCAGCGCGGCGGCATCGTTTCCGAGCGCCGCCGCCGCCGCCGAATCGGCCGCGTTCTGCGCGCGGATGGCGTACCGGACCGTGTTCGCGTAGTTGAAGACGAAGAGGATCAGCGTCATGGCGAGCAGCGTCGTCAAGACCCAGAGCGGGAGCGTCTGACCGCGCTCCGCGTGCCCCCTGCCCCTCACGGGCACACCGTGGGCGCCGCAGCGTCGAGCGCCGTCACGGCCGCGACGGAGTTGCTGAGCGTCATGAGCGCCCCGCCGCCCGGGCCGCCGAGCAACGGGTTGAGCGCCCCGGTCAGCCCCGGAATCAGGGCCCCGAGCAGCCCGCCCGACAGCGACGATGAGGCGGCCGTGACGGCGCCTTGCGTGAGCGTTCCCGTCAGGGCCTGATCGAGGAGCGGCCGCAGGGTCGCGGAGACGGGCGTGAGCAGCCCACCGACGTTGAGCGCCGAGAGCGCCGAGAGCAGCAGCGTCGTCGCCTGCAGCTGCGTCTGCACGTTCTGCAGCAGCGCGACGCGTGTGAGCACGGAAGAACCCGACAGATTTACGACGGTCTGGCCGCTCACTTGACCGAGGTTGAAGAGGCCGCCGGTCGAGCCGACCGCGCCTTGCAGCAGGTTGACGGCGCCGCCCGTCACGGCCGCCGTCTGTCCGTTGGCAAGCGCAATCGCGCCCGTCGCACAGGTGCCGACCGGCGTGCTCGGGTTCGCGACGCTCTGACTCGGTTCGATCGTGCGCGACACCGTATCGAGCGACGACGGCAGCAGCCCCGCGAGGCCCCCCGGAGGCGACGGATAGGAGATATCCGTCTCGTAAGAGCCGTTGTTCGGCACCGACGTCACGGTCGCTTGACGCAGGCCCGAGAAGAGCGCGCGGACGACCGTCTGCGTATAGCTGTTATTTGCTGACGTCGGCCCCCCGAAGCGGGCGACCGTGTCGTGCGCGCCGATGAAGGTCGCGCCGTCCGCGCTGACCTGCTCGTAGCCGATGATCGCGTACTCGACGACGCCGTAGAGAATCATCAGGAAAAGCCCGACGACGAGCGCCGTCTCGGGGATCGCGACGCCGCGCACGCGGCGGGTGGCGCAGGCGCTCACGGCGTCGGCGCGGCGATCGCCGCCGTCTGCACGCGGCCCTGCGTTCCGACGAGCTGCATCGCGGCGATCGTCCCGACCGCGACGAGCGCCGCGATCGCGACGAGACTGAAGAGCGCCGTCACGAGCGCGTATTCCGGCACGGCCTGACCGCGATCGCCGGTAGCGAGCGCACGGAGTCCGGCACGAACGATGCCGCAGACCCGACCGAGAGGCATCACGTGACGAAACTTTCTGCGAAGCCGGAATGGCCGGAAGTCCCGGTCCCGTAGTCCGATCGACCTCTGCCGATCCTACCATGAGCGGCGGGTCATCACCGGTTAAGAGACTGTGCGGCCACTCACATCCTCAAGCGCACGGCCTCTCGCGAGCGCCCGCGCCGGGGCTCGGGCCGATCGTTGCCGCGTCGCCGCGTGAGCGGCCGCAGCAGCGTCGCGGCCGCAATCGCCGCGAGCACCAGGCCCGCTGGCCACGGACCCGCGCGACGGAACGGCGTGACGAGCCCCGCCGGAACGGCGACCACGGCCTCGCCCTCGCCGAGAAGCTCCGTCTGAACGTAGCGGCCGTCGGCGTCGACGAGCCCCGACGGCGGCACCGTGTCGGCGCGCACGATCGCAAGACCGCTCTCGATCGCTCGTGCCTGCTGCAACTGGGCGAGCTGGTACGGCCCGTCGCTCGCAGCGAACCACGAGTCGTTCAGCACGGCGACGAGGTAGGTCGCGCCGGTGTTTGCCGAAGCGCGCGAGAGATCGCTGAAGGCGACCTCGTAGCAGATCATCGCACTAAAGGGATTCTTGCCATCGAGCCGGATCGGCGGCTCGTCCGTCGCCGCGCCCGCATCGTAGTTCGCGCGCTTCGGACCGCCGAGCGAGAACGGCTGGTACTCGCCGAACGGCACGAGGCGCCGCTTCGTGTAGATGGTCGCGATGCCGCCGGAGGCGTCGACGGCGACCACGTCGTTGTGCAGCGCGCCACGCACGCGGTGGGTCGCGCCGACGATGAGGGGCCGGCCGAGTGCCCGCGCGGCCGCCGCCGCCTCGCGCCGCTGCGCTGCGGCGTCGGAGACCGTCAGGTAGAGCACGCCTTCGGGCCAGAGCGCGTAGTCGATATCGCGCGGCAGACGCGCGGTAGCCGTCGCATAGTCGGCGGCCGAGGCGGCGAAGCTGCGGCCGACATCGACCGGTCCCGCCTCGACGATGCCGACGCGCGCGAGCGGCCGCCGGTCGCGCGCGGCCAGCCCCTCATGCCAGACGACCTGCGCGACGACGAGGCCAGCCACCGCGAGCGTCGCGAGACCCAGGGTCGCGGCGACGGCCCGGCGCGAGATCGTCGCTTCCCGTGCGCCGCGAGCGAGGTAGACGGCGGTCGCGGCCACGGCGAGCGCGAGAAACGTCACGAGCGGCACGCCGCCGATCGCGAGCGCGACGGCGAGCGGACCCGCGGTCTGCGTCGTTCCGAACGTCGCGAGCGGAAGGCCCAGCGGTCCGCTCGCGCGCAACGCTTCGAGCAGCGCGTACGCGGCCGGGACGCCGAGACAGAAGCCGAACGGCGCGCCGTCCCGCGTGCGCGCGAAGGCCCAGCCGGCGAGCGCCATCGGCAGCGCTTCGATCGCCGCGAAGACGGCGGCGACGGCGAAGAGCGCGGGACCGAGGTGCGCCGCCGCCGGGACGATCAGCCACGCGAGCATGACGAATACGAAGCACGTGCCGAAGAGCCACGCGCGCCGGAAGGCGACGCCGGCGCGCACCGGAGTCGCGGAGCCGCTCGTTCCGAGCGCGATCGCGACGGCGAGCGCGGGGACGAGCAGCCACCACCAGCCGACGGGCTCGGCCGCAGCGCGCAGTGCGAAGGCGAGCGCGACAGAACTCGCCAGCGTGAGCGCGGCTCCCCGCAGTGCTTTCACGACGGCGAGCTTTGCGTTCGATCGAGCCGGGTCCGCCTCCGGCGCTACAACTCCGCGACGTCGAGCGCGGAGGTCGTGTCGTCGATCGTCTCGAGCAAATCGAGTAGCGGCGCGATCAGCGGCAGCTCGTAGCGGAAGAAATAGCGCATCGTCGTCACCTTGCCGCGATAGAACGCATCGGCCGTTCCGGCGGCGAGCGCCGTGCGGGCCTGGGCAAGCCATTGCCATCCGAGGACGATCGTCCCGAGCGCCTCGAGGTAGTGCGTCGCGTTCGCGAGCGCGCGGCCCGCGCCGACCTCGCGCTGGGCTGCGACGAGCGCCGCGGTCACGCTCTCCACGCGGTCGACGAGCCTCGCCAGCCGCGCGGCCTCGGTCGCGAGCTCGGCCGTCTCGCCCGCGCACGCGATCTCTGCACGAATCGTTGTCATGAGCAGCGCGAAACCCGCGCCGCCTTCGAGCGAGACCTTCCGGCCGAGCAGATCGAGCCCTTGGATGCCGGTCGTGCCTTCGTGGATCGGGTTGAGGCGCTGGTCGCGAAAGAGGCGCTCGACCGGATACTCCGGCGAATAGCCGTAGCCGCCGAGTACCTGGATCGCCGTGCTGTTCGCGATGCAGCCGTGCTCCGAGGGCCACGTCTTCGCGATCGGCGTCAGCATCTCGAGCAGGAGATGCGCGGCGTGGCGGCCCGCTTCGTCCGGGTGCGTGTGCTCCTCGTCGACGAGGCGCGCACAGTACGTCACGAGCGCGAGTCCGCCTTCGACGATCGCCTTCTGTTGCAGGAGCATGCGCCACACGTCCGCGTGTTCGACGATCGGCACGGGCGGCGCCGACGGATCCTTGAGTCCGGCCTTCCGGCCCTGTGGCCGATTCTTGGCATACTCGAGGGAGTAGCGATAGGCCGCGTACGCCGTGCAGACGGCCCACGCGCCGATGCCGATGCGCGCCTCGTTCATCATGTGGAACATCTGCCGCATGCCGTCGTGCGGCTTGCCGACGAGATAGCCGACGCAGTCGCCGCGGTCGCCGAACGACAGCGCGCAGTTGCTGATCGCACGCTGACCGAGCTTGTGGTTGAGTCCGACGAGCGTGATGTCGTTGCGGCGATTCCGCGAACCGTCCGCGTTGACGACGTACTTCGGCACGATGAAGAGCGAGATGCCCTTGACGCCCGGCGGCGCATCCGGCAACCGCGCGAGCACGAGGTTGACGATGTTCTCCGAGAGCTCGTGCTCCGAGCCCGAGATCCACATCTTCGTACCGCTGAGGCGGTAGCTGCCGTCCGCGTGCGGCGTCGCGCGGGTCGCGACTTCGGCGAGCGACGAGCCCGCCTGCGGCTCCGTCAGCGCCATCGTGCCGAAGTAGCGGCCTTCGACCATCGGCTGCAGCCACGTCGTCCGCTGCTCTGCTGAAGCGAAGACGGCGAGCAGGTTCGCCGCGCCCTGCGTCAGGAACGGATAGCCCGCCGCGGGACCGTTCGCGGCACTGAAGACGAGCTGCGTCGCGACCGTCATCATGTGTGGCAGTTGCATGCCACCGACCTCGGCGTCGTAGCCGATGCCCATGAAACCGGCGCTCACGAACGCGTCGATCGCCGGCTTCAGCGACGGCGCCGTCACGACGTCGTTCCCGGTCGCCGTCGGTTCGTGGGCGTCGAGGTCGGCTGCGATCGGGGCGAAAACGTCGCCCGCGATCTCGTACGCCGTGTCGATGATCGAGACGAACGTCGCGACGTCGTGCTCGGCGTAGCGCGGGCGCGACGTGAGCTCGCCGAGCTTCTGCATCTCGAAGAGCTGGAAGTCGAGATCGCGGCGGAGGAGAGCGTCGAAAGCGGTTGCGAGCATCCCCCGTCGTTCGCGCGCCCGCCGGGCGCCGCCTCGACGACCTTCGTCGGAGCAGGGGCCTAGGCTTTGCTTCGCAAAGCTATGACGTCGTGGAAGTTCGGCGTGCCATGGCCGACCTCGCGGAAGTCCGCGAACGGCTCGCGACGGTGCAGCGCTTCGAGGGCTACTCCGGCACGGCCGCAATCGCGAGCGGGCTCGTCGCGCTCGTCGCGGGCGTCGTCCAGGCGGTGGTGGCGCCGCAGCCGCACGATCCCCGCGCGCTTCACGCCTATCTCGCAATCTGGCTCGGCTGTCTTGCGGTGGCCCTCGGAATCAATTACGGCGCGATCATGGCCTGGCGGGCGCGGCACGCCGGCCATCAGGCGAGCGCGCAGATCCGGACCGTCGGCTGGAGCATCGCGCCGGCGATCGCCGCGGGCGGCGTCGTCACGGCGGCGCTCTCCGCGCGTTCCCTCTACGACCTGTTGCCGGGCATGTGGTGCGCGACGTACGCGCTCGGCATCTTCGCCTCGCGCGCCATGGTGCCGCGGAACGTCGTCTTCGTGGCCGCGAGCTTCGGCATCGCCGCGGCCCTCCTCTTACTCGTGCCGGGCGTCGACCCGCTCGCCTGGTGGATCATGCCGCTCGCCTTCGGCCTCGGCAACGTCGCGGTCGGCGCGATCGTCCGAGCCGACGCCCGCCCCCGGCTCTCGCTCACGGGCGCAGCCGACCTCGAAAGGAACCCGACTCGATGAATGCGCCCTTCGCCTACGAGGGACTGGAACGGATCTTCCACGAGCGCGGACGTCTCGGCGTCTGCACGTGCCTCGTCGCCCATGCGGGCGGGATGAGCTTCACCTCGCTCCAAGACGCCTGCGCGCTGACGGACGGCAATCTCAACCGCCACCTGCACGCGCTCGCCGAGACCGGTATCGTCGCGCTCTCGCGCGAGAAGAGCGGCCGGCGTGCCGTGACGATCGTCCGCATCACGGACGACGGCCGCGCGCGCTTCCTCGCGTACATCGACGAGCTCGAAGCGGTCGTCCGCGCCGCACGCGAACCGAAGCCGGCGGTCGCGGCGATGCGTCTGGCGACGACGTCATGATCGAGCGCCGTCTCGAGACCGCCCCTGCGTGCGCGCCACGCTCGGCGCCCGCCGCCCGTCACGTCGCGATCATCATGGACGGGAACCGCCGGTGGGCGGCCGAGCGACAGCTGCCCGTCGCCGACGGTCACCGCGCCGGCGGCCGGGCGCTCCGGCGGACCTGCCGCGCGGCGCGGAACGCGGGCCTCGACTTCCTGACCGTCTACGCGTTCTCGCAGGAGAACCAGCGTCGCGACGGCCGGGAGGTCGACGCCCTCATGCAGACGATCCGCGCGTTTGCGGAAGACGAAGCCGCCTCGATCGTGCGTGAAGGGCTGCGCGTGCGGGCGATCGGCCGGCTCGAGGGCCTGCCGCCTGCGACGCGCGATGCGATCGCGGGGCTGTGCGCGGTTACCGAGCGGAACGACGGTCTGACGCTGACGCTCGCGCTGAACTATAGCGCCCGCACCGAGATCGCGCACGGCATCCGGCGGATCGCAGAGGACGTCGCGGCAGGCCGCGTCGACGCACGAGCGATCGACGACGCGCTCCTCGAGCGCTATCTGCGGACGCCCGAATTGCCGGATCCCGATCTGCTCATCCGCACGGGCGGCGAGCTCCGGCTCTCCAACTTCCTCTTGTACGAGCTCGCCTACACGGAGCTCTGGGCGACGCCCGTACTCTGGCCCGCCTTCGACGCGGGTCACTTCGAGCGGGCGCTCGCGGAGTTCGCAACTCGGCAGCGACGTTTCGGGTCTTAGTCCCGGGCCGCGCTTCCACGCGGCCTCCTTCGCGCCGTCCGCCCCCGCCCGGCGACGAAGGCCTTTGACCGCGCGGCGGGCGTTTCGGTAAGGTCGTAGCGTGAACACGCGTCCGGATATCCGCAATCTCGCGATCATCGCCCACGTCGACCATGGCAAGACGACGCTCGTCGACGCCATGCTCAAGCAGAGCGGCGTCTTCCGCGAAGGCCAAGCCCTGACGACGCGCGTCATGGATTCGAATCCGCTCGAACGCGAGCGCGGCATCACGATCCTCGCGAAGAACACGGCGATTCGCCACGGCGACGTCAAGTTCAACATCGTCGACACCCCGGGTCACGCCGACTTCGGCGGCGAGGTCGAGCGTGTGCTGCAGATGGTGCAAGGCGTGCTCCTGCTCGTCGACGCAGCGGAAGGCGTGATGCCGCAGACGCGGTTCGTGCTCCGCAAGGCCCTCGAACTCGACCTGCGCGCGATCGTCGCGGTCAACAAGATCGACCGCAAGGACGCGCGCGCAGAAGAGGTCGTGAACGAAGTCTTCGACCTGTTCATCGAACTCGGCGCGAACGACGAGCAGGCCGATTTCCCCGTGCTCTACACGAACGGCCGCGCCGGCATCGCGAAGACGACGCTCGGCGGCGACTCCGAGGATCTCGAGCCGCTGTTCGAAACGATCGCGCGCGTCATCCCGGAGGCACCGGCCGAAGAGGGCGGCTTCCAGATGCTGATCTCGGCGATCGACCATAACAAATATGTCGGACGCATCGGCATCGGCCGCGTCTTCCGCGGCACCTCGAAGCTCAACGCGCCGATCTCGAAGGTCGCGCACGATGGCACGATCCAATCAGGTTTGCGGCTGACGAAACTGCTGACGTTCGCAGGTCTCGAGCGCATCGAGGTCGAGGAAGTCGCGGCCGGCGACATCATCTGCGTCTCCGGCGTCGAGGGTTTGAACATCGGCGACACGCTGACCGACGCCGCGACGCCCGAAGGGCTCACCGCCGTCGCGATCGACGAGCCGACCGTCTCGATGTTCTTCATGGTCAACACCTCGCCGTTCGCGGGCCAAGATGGCAAGTATCTCACGTCGCGCCAGATCCGCGAGCGCCTCCACCGCGAGCTCGAGTCGAACGTCGCGCTGCGCGTCGCCGACACCGACAGCGCCGACACCTACGAAGTGCGCGGGCGCGGCGAACTGCATCTCTCGATCCTGATCGAGACGATGCGCCGCGAAGGCTACGAGATCGCCGTTTCGAAGCCGCAGGTCATCCTCACCGAGAAGGATGGCAAGAAAATGGAACCGATCGAATACGTCGTCATCGACGTGCGCGAAGAGTACTCGGGCGCCATCATCGAATCGGTCGGCCGGCGCAAGGCGCAGATGTCGAACATGATCACAGTCGGCGAGACGCGGCGGCTCGAATACACGATGCCGACGCGCGCGATCTTCGGTCTGCGCGGCGAGCTGCTGACGCTCTCGCGCGGCACGGCGATCATGTCGCACACCTACTACGATCACCAGCCGTACACGGGCGAGCTGCCCGGCCGTCAGAACGGCGCGCTCTGCGCGAGCGATACCGGCACGGCGACGGGCTACGCGATGCAGGGCCTCGAGCAGCGCGGGCGCTTCTTCGTCGGACCCGGAGCCGACATCTACGAAGGCATGATCGTCGGTCGTGCCAATGATGACAAGGACGTCGCAATCAACATCGTCAAAGCGAAGAAGCTGACGAACATGCGCGCCGCCGGAACGGACGACAACGTGCGGCTCGCGCCGCCGGAGGAGTTGTCGCTCGAGCGAGCGATCGAGTTCATCGAATCGGACGAACTCGTCGAAGTCACGCCGAAGTCGATCCGCTTGCGCAAGCGCGAGTTGAACGAGACGGATCGGCTCAAGAACCGCCGCCGCGATAAAGCGCTCGCCTGAAAAGTCGCGACAACCCTAGCGAACGGAGCGGCTCGTCGTGATGGCACGGCGAGCCGCTTTTTTCTGCGGCCGCTCGCATCGTCCGAAGGGAGTCGCGATGAAGACCGAAGGACCAGCAGCCCTCGCCTCCGCGCCGGCCGCCCCGAGACCCGTCGCCGGATCGCCGCCCGTCCCGGCCTCCGTCTCGCTGCGCGGCGACCGCATCGAGCGGCCGACCGCCGCGCCGTTCCCGGATCCGAACGGCCTCTGCCCCGCGACGACGATGCCGTCCGCGCCGGTGCTCGCCGCCGACGCCGCCGGCGGCGTCGCGCTCGGTGTCGGCGTGGCCGTGGCGGCACCCGAGATCGGCGCGGCCCTCGGAAGCCTCGAGATCGGCGACGGACTCGCCGCCGCCGCCGGTGCCGTCGGACGGGTCGCGGCCGGAGCATCCGGCGCGATCGCGCGCGGCGTCGCGTTCGGCGGCGCGCGTTTTCACAGTGCCGAGAGCTTCGGCGAGATGCTCGGCAACAAGGTCGTCGCGGTCGTCGCGACCGCGGGCGAGAATGCCGTGCAGGGCCTCGCCACGGGCGCGATCGGCGGCGCCGTCGGCGCCGCGATCGATCACGCGTTCAACTCGCACGCAGCGCCGCTCCCGACGAAGCCGTGACGCCGTGACGCCACCGGAGCGGGACCGGGCCCACGCGACCGGCGAGGCGATCGGAGGCGCGGTCGTCTGGATCGGCGCGCGCCTCTTCGATCTCGTGCTCGTGATCGTCATGGCCGCCGTCTACTTCGGGACGCTCTTCGGCGCGATCGGCTTGACGATTCCGGAGGTCGATCCCGGCCGGCACATCGCCTGCACGCTGATCGTCGGCTCGATCCAGGCGATCTTCTTCGGTGCGATCTACCGCATCGCCCAGCGCGTCACCGCCAAGCGGCGGAGCGCGCCACCGGGCTAACGCTGCTTCTTTGCGATCGCGTCGCCGAGCTCGTCTTTGGTCATGCGGGCGCTCGTCTTCGCACCGAGCTTCTCGGCACGTTCGCGGAGCTCGTCCTTCGTGTGGCCGTTCACGTCGACGCCGCCGTGCGTCGTGCCCTCACCCGCGAGTTTGCCTTCGTGACTCTGCGCGCTGCGCGAATCCGATGGGCCCTTGTGGTCCTTCGCCTCCCAGTGATCGCCGGTCTTTTCGTACTCGTGCTTGACCGCGCTCCACGCGACGCGATGCGCCGCACCTTCGTCGCCGGCGTACGTCTTCTCGGCGCTCGCGAGCGTCTCTTCATAGATATCCTGCGCGTGTTTGTCGGAACGCTCGAGCGTCGAGGGCAGGTCGCCGTCTCCGGAACGCGTCGTCCGCTTCTCAGCCATCATCGTACTCCCACGGGGCCGCACCCCGTCTCCGCACGATCATACCCAGAGGCGGCGTGCGCTACGGCGCGTCCGGGTTCCGCTTCTCGATCGGCCGCTCATAGCCGGCCGCGCCGAGCGGGGCCGCGATCGCGCCCAGTTGGTCCGGCGTGCCGGCGATGCGCTCGAGGTGCGGATAGCGCGGTCCGCCGCGATACGCGATCGTGACGGTCCGGTAGGTCTCGCCGCCCGTGACGAGGAGCTGCATCGATCCGCTCGTCTTCGCCGCGACGAGAGCTCCGTCGATCTGCTCGCGCGCACCGTCTGCATCGAGCGTCCGGCCGTTGACGCCGACGATCTTGAGTCCCGGACTCAGGCCCGCCTTGGCGGCCGGGCTGCCGAAGACGACGTCGTTGATCGTCGCTTCCTTCGTATTGACGATGAAGCCGGCCGACGCGCCGTAATCCAGCGCGTGGTAGTGCAGCGACAGCTTCTTGACGTACTCCGACGGCTTCTCCGTGTAGACGAGCCGGTAGCCACCCGGCGTGAACGGGTCCGGCGGATGCGGGGCGACCTCGTCGACGCGTTTTTGGATGAACGCTTTCCAGTCGTATGGTAAGATCTCGTTCAGCGCGGCGATGACGTCTTCGCGCGCGTACGGCACCACGATCGGCCCCGTGCTCGTGCGGCCGAAGAACGCGCGCGCGAAATCGTCGATCGACTTCTTGCCGCCGGTACGCGCGCGGATGATGACGTCGGCCTCTAGCCACATCATCGTGCCTTCCTCGTAGAAGTCGACGCTCCGGCGAGCGCGTTCGAACTGGCGCGGGGCACCGTACAAAAACGGCCCGGAGGTCGCCGTGTCGAGCAGCGGCCGCGTGAGACGGCCCGTCGTGAAATCTAGCGCGCTATACGTCTGGGCGAGCGAATCGAGCCACTGCTGCTTCGTCAGGAGGCCGCTGCGTTCGGCCTGCAGCTTGCCGTAGAACTGCGTCATGCCTTCGTAGACCCAGAGCAGGTCGTCTGCCATCGGCACCTGGAGGTTCGGCGTCAAAAGATCGCCCGGCCGCCGATATTTGCCATCCCACGAGTGATTGAATTCGTGCGGCAAGAGGTCGGCGTTGTCGAGCAGGTGCTCGGGGTCGCTGAGCCACTGGCCTTCGGTCCCGTCGTCGCTCGACTGGTGGTGTTCGACGCCTTCGCCCGGCATCACGTCGCTCGTCGTGAGCAAGAACGTGTAGTGGTCGAAGTGACGAGCGCGATAGAGAGCGCCCATCTCGCGCACGAGATTGCGCAGTCGCGCGAGGTTCGCCGCGGGGATATCGAGTTCGGCTGCGGTGTCGGCGAAGACCGCGAGGTCGACCGGCGCGCCGTCGATCGATCCGAGCGGGAAACGCTTACTCTGCGTCCCCGCATCGAGCGGCGAGTCGATCAGCCGTTCCATCGTGACGGGCGCGAAGTCGACGGTCGTCCCGCTCTGGCTCCGCGTTGTCAGCGCCGTCGCGAACGTCCAATCGCTGCCCGGCAAGATCAAGGACGGCGTGACCGAGATGTCCTTGATGTCGGCGACGTCCGGATAGAGCACGAATTTATTCCACGTGAGCGAGAACAGCGTCGGCGTCGCCAGGCGCGACGAGCTGTACTGGCCGGCCTCGGCGCCGAGATAATCGAACGAAACGTCGACCGCGCTCGCGCCGGGCGGCACGTCGATGCGGAACGCGTAGAGATCGACGACGTCGCGCGTCCACGGGATCGTCTGGCCATTCGCCTTCACGACGAGCGTCGCGACGTTCGGCAGCGGACCGTTCGGAGCGTGTTCGCCGGGAATCCATTTCGGATAGACGAGGACGTGCGCGCCCGCGGCGAGCGGAATGCTCTCGCGGACGTGGATGACGCTGCGCGTCGCATCGGAGGCGTCGACCGTGAGTGTCATCGCGACGGCGGCCTCCGTCTGCGGAACGAGCGCCGTTTGGGCGCGCAGCGGAGCCACGCACAATGAAAACGCGACCGCACACGAAGCGGCCGCACGAGCCAGACGAACCTTCATCTGCGAACGCTTCGCACTACGGCGGTCGGCTCCCCCGGACCGGCGTCGCGTCAAGCCGTCGTTTTGGAGAGCGCGGAGGGTCGCGAGGCTCGCGCGCAGTCCGCGCACGAGCCGTAGATGGTCACCTCGTGTCCGCTCGCCCGGAAGCCGCGCGGCAAGAGGAGCGAGAGCGAGCCGCGCCCGCGGGTCGTCGCAACGCAGCCGTCGAGCTCGTAGACGCGCAGGCACGCCGTGCACGAGAAATGATGGTGGTGCTCTTTGCCGGCGATCTCGTAGACCGCGCCTTTACCAGGGACGTCGACCGCCGTCAGCCATCCGTCCTCGAGCAGCGTTCGAATCGAACGGTACACCGTCGCGAGGCCGAGCCCCGCGCTGTCGTGCTTGGCTGCGGCGAGCACCTCGTCCGTCGAGAGCGGACGCCCGGCACGTTCGAAGGCGGCGCGGATCGCGCGCCGCTGACGGGTATCACGTTCCGCTACCGACTTCATGCCATGCCTGCTATCCGCTGCGTGCGCCGCGCACTCCCGCTTGCGCGGCGCACGCCGAGAGGTCCCGGAGGCCCGGAGGCCAACACGCTTGAAAATGAGAACGCGAATTCATCTTGCGATCCTCGCGCTCTCCCTCGCGCTCGCGGCCTGCTCCCACCCGGACGCGCCCCGCGCCGCTGCGGGACCGCTCGAGATCCTCGCCGTCGAAGGCGTCTACGCCGATATCGCCGCGCAGATCGGCGGCGATGCCGTGCGCACGGTGGCGCTGCAGCACGGCGTCGACGCCGATCCCCATGCGTACGAACCGACGACGACCGACGCAAGCGAGGTGGAGCGTGCCGACGTCGTGATCCGCAACGGCCTCGGCTACGATGCGTTCGTCTCGAAGCTGCTCGACGAGTCGGCCGGGACGCCCGGCCGCACCGTCTTCGACGTCGGCACGCTCATGCGGCGCGCGAGCGGCGATAATCCGCACCTGTGGTACGACGTCGACGCCGACCGGCGGCTCGGCCGCGCGCTTGCGACCGAGTTCGAGCGCCGGGCTCCCGCGAAGCGGAGCGCGATCGCGGCGCGTGAGGCCGTGTTCGCGCGCTCGCTCGACGCCTGGTCCTCGGCGATCGGCGACCTCGGCCGCCGCGGCCGGGGCGCGCGTATCGCGACGACCGAACCCGTCTTCGCCTACGTCATCTCTCGCGCCGGGCTCGGCGACGTCACGCCGCGGTCGTTCGCGCTCGCAATCGAGCAGGGCAACGATCCCGCTCCGCAAGATATTGCCAAGCTCGACGCACTCGTGCCGAGCGGAGTCCGCGCGCTCGTCGTCAACAGCCAGACGGTCGAGCCCGCGACGACCCGCCTCGTCGCGCGCGCGCGGGCCGGCGGCGTCCCGGTCGTCTCCGTGACGGAGTCGCTGCCGGACGGCGAGCCCTTCCAGCGCTGGGTGATCGCCGAGACCCGCGCGCTCGCGGACGCCGTCGCGCCCCGGGATGCGTCGCGGTGAGCGACGTCGTTCGCTTCACACACGTCGACGTCGTGCGAGGGAGCCGGCACGTCCTCCAGGATCTCGACTTCGGCGTGCGGGCCGGCGAGTTCGTCGGCGTCATCGGCGGAAACGGTGCCGGCAAGACGACGCTGCTGCGCGTGATGCTCGGGCTGCAGCGCGTGAGCGCGGGCGCCGTCGCCGTCTTCGGAGAACCGGTCGCGCGCTCGAACCGCCGCATCGGCTTCGTCCCGCAGAAGATCGCCTTCGATCGCGACGTTCCGCTGCGCGCGCGCGATTTCGTCGGCCTCGGCGTGGACGGCGAACGCTTCGGACTGCCGCTTCCGAACGCATCGCGGCGCGCCCGCGTCGATGCCGCGCTCGCGGACGTCGGTGCGAGCGCCTACGCAGATGCGCCGATCGGCCGCCTCTCCGGCGGCGAACAACAACGTCTTGCCATCGCGCAAGCGATCGTCGGGGGCCCGGACTTGCTGCTGCTCGACGAGCCGCTGGCAAATCTCGACCTGCGCGGCGCGGATGACGTCGTCGCGCTCGTCGCGCAGATCCGCGCGGAGCGCGGGACGACGATCGTCATGGTCGCGCACGACGTGAACCCGCTCCTCGGGACGCTCGATCGCGTGCTCTATCTCAGCGGTGGACGCTCCGTCATCGGGACCGTCCCCGAAGTCATCACGAGCGACGTCCTCGGGCGACTCTTCGGCGAACACGTCGACGTCATCGACGTCCACGGGCGCCTCGTCGTCGTCACGGGTCCGCACGACGACACGCCGAGTCCGCAGCCCCTCGACGCACACGCACGGTCGGGCAGCGAGAGCGCGTGAGCGCGGTCCTCCTGACGGCGCTCGGCGCGGGCATCGTCGCCGCCGCCCTCTCGGCCGTGCTCGGTTACTTCGTCGTCTTGCGCGGCACGGCGTTCGCGGGCCACGCCGTCACGGATATCGGACTGACGGGGGGCTCCGGCGCCCTGCTCCTGCACGTCACGAGCCTCTGGGGCGTCCTTGCGTTCGCAGCCGGCGCGGCGGTCGGGATCGACGCGCTGGGCACGCGCGCGCGCGAACGCGACGTCGCGACGGGCGTCGTGCTCGCCCTCGCGCTCGGCGTCGGCGCGCTCTTCCTCCACATCGGAACGAACGGCGGTAACGGCCCGACGTCGCTGCTCTTCGGCTCCGTCTTCGCCCTCGATCCTGCGACGCTCGGCCTCGTCGCGGCGATCGGCGCGGTCTCGCTCGGCGCGACGCTCGCCCTCTTCCGGCCGTTGCTCTTCGCGAGCGTCGCACCCGAATCGGCGGCGCTCGCCGGCGTACCCGTCCGAGCGGTCGGTCTCGCGTTTCTGCTCGCAATGGCGATCGCCGTCGGCGTCACCTCCCAGATCGTCGGCGTCCTGGTCAGCACGGCGCTGCTGATCGGTCCGGCCGCGAGCGCCGGCGCCCTCGTGCGACGGCCACTCGCGACCCTCGGCCTCGCCGTCTCGATCGGCGCGCTCGAGACCACGCTCGGAATCGCCCTCGCGTATGCGAGCTACGCGTGGCCGCCGGGTGGCAAAGGGTGGCCGGTCAGTTTCTTCGTCAGCACGCTCGCGCTCGTCGGCTATCTCGTCGCGCGCGCCGCGGGCGATCGGCGCGACTCCGGAGCCGGGCGCGCGCGTGCTTGACGCGCTCGCCGCGCCGTTCGTCCAGAACGCGGTCGCGGCCGGTGCGATCGTCGCGGCGATCGCGGCGGTCGCCGGCGTCTTCATCGTCCTGCGCGGCATGGCATTCGCCGCACACGCGCTCGCGCAGATCGGTTTTGCCGGAGCGGCCGGGGCCGTCCTGATCGGCGTCGATCCCCTCATCGGACTCGTCGCGTTCTCCGTCGCCGGCGCGGGCCTCGTCGGCCGCCTCGACGACCGCGGCCGCCAGAGCGACGTCACGGTCGCACTCGTCCTCGTCGCCGCGCTCGGTCTCGGCGCGCTCTTCCTCGTGCTGACGGACTCCTTCGCTAGCGAAGCCTTCGAACTGCTCTTCGGAACGATCGTCGGCGTCAGTCGGCGCCAGGTCTGGGAGACGCTCGTGCTCTCGGTGGTCGCCGCGATCCTGCTCGCCGTCGTCGCGCGGCCGCTCGCCTTCGTCACGATCGCCCCCGACGCCGCTCGCGCCCGGGGCCTGCGCACGGGTCGCGTCGGGACGCTCTTTCTTGTCATCGTCGCGATCGTCGCCGCCGTGACGACTCCGACGGTCGGGACACTGCTCATCTACAGTCTGCTGATCGGACCCGCCGCCGCCGCGACCCGGCTGACGTCACGCCTGCGCGATACGATGCTGCTTGCGGTCGCCTTCGGCGAGATCGCCTCGCTCGGCGGCATCGCGGCCGCCTATGCCACGGGCTGGCCCGTCGGCTTCTTCATCTCCGCGTTCGCGACGGCGGAGTATGCCGGCGCGCGCCTCCTGAGCGCGCGCTCCGAGGCGCGCACGTGAGCGGCGATCGCCTCACGAGAAGTCAGGCGTGCGCGTGGCTCGCGGCGAGCGTGCCGATGAGGAAGATGACCACATCGCGCCGCCGAGCGCTCCGCTTGCGGAAGGCTTTCGCGATCGTCTCATCGCTCGGCGCCGGCCGGATGCCGAGCAGGTCGTCGTTCGGACCGCTCGCATCGTGCGCGTTCACCGCGAGATGCGGACGCGCGCGACCTCAGCCACGAACGCTGCCCGCACCCGGACCGATGACGGTCTTCCCCGTACCCGTTCCCGCAGCCAAGGCGGCGTACGCCGCGATCCCTTCCTCGAGCGGGATCGTTCGCGCAATGGACGATGCGCGCAGGGCGCCGCTCGCGAAGCCGTCGCGCAAGCGCTCCAAGATCGACGCGCACGCGACCGTATCGAGCGAGCGCGAATCGACGCCGAAGAGCCGGATCTCGCGGCGGTAAAAATCGATCAGGTCGAAGCCGACGCGCCGCTCGCCCGCCGAGGCGATCGCGACGAACCGCGCGAGCTGCACGACGGCGGAGCCGACGCCGCCGCCCGCGCCCGTGACGACGATCGTCTCACCCGCGACGAGCCGCGCGCGCTCGACGAGCCCGGTCCACGCCGTCACGTAGGTGACGCCGGCCGCTCCCGCCTCTTGCATCGAGAGGACGCCGGTCTCGCCGCCACGCCCCGGAGCGGCACGGCGAGATACTCCGCGTGCGAACCGTCGCGCGTGAAGCCGAGCTCGCCTCCGGTTCCGTAGACGTCGCGCCCGATCCACGCGTCGTCGCCGGCCACGACGACGCCCGCGAAATCACGCCCCGGCGTCCGTGCAATGTCGTGCCATGCATGAGGCCTTGGACATTCTTGACGTCGCTCGGATTGATCGACGCCGCACCCACCCGCACGACGAGTTCGCGCCGCTCCGCGACCGGACTCGCGACCGTCGCGAGCGCGAGCACTTCGCGAGGATCGCCGAATCGTTCGAAGCGGAGAGCATGCATGCGGGACGGTGACCGGCGGAACCTTAGATGTGCTTCGGCATCTTGAAGATCCGGCCGAGAAGTCCGTCGAATGCCGCATCCGGCAAGATCCAGCGCAGGAAGAGAACGACATGCGCGGCGGGCGAGGTGGCGTAGCGTGCCTTCGGCTTCGCAACCGTCGCGGCATGCACGATGACGCCCGCGCAATCGTCCGCGCTCTGTTGCCCTTGCTCGCTCGCGAACCGCGCTGCGGCACCGTCGAGGATCGTCGCATACGGACCGGAGCCCGAGACCTTGCGGGCGTTTTCGAGAGCAAGGCCCGTCCACTCCGTCACGGTACCTCCCGGTTCGATCACGACGACGTCGATTCCGAAGGGGCGCAGTTCGTTGCGCAGGCAGTCGGACAGACCTTCGACGGCAAATTTCGAGGCGTGATACCACGCGCCGAGCGGAGACCAAATTTTGCCGCCGATCGACGTGACGTTGAGAATGCGGCCGGCCCGGCGGCGGCGCATCGCGGGCAGCACGAGTTGAATCGCCCGCGCCAGTCCGAACACGTTCACGTCCATCTGCCGGCGCGCATCGGCCATGGGTACCTCTTCGACTGCGCCGTAGGAGCCGTACCCCGCGTTGTTCACGAGCACGTCGATCCGGTCACCTTCGGCGAGCACGGCCGCCACGAACGTATCGATGCTCTCGGGCTTCGTGAGATCCACGTGATGAACGCGGGCGCCGAGGATCGCGAGGTCGGCCATCGCATCGGTACGGCGGGCACCGGCATGGACGCGATAGCCCCGCTCGAGCAACTTCCGCGCTACCGATTTTCCGATGCCCGAAGAGGCGCCGGTGACGATCGCGACGGGGTCCTGTCTCGTCTGCATGGTCGACAGATTGACAGTTTTCGTTACATATGTCAACTTCATCCGAAACGATGACCCGTGCGAAGCCGATCTCAGCGAAACGCCAAACGATCGTCGCCGCGGCGCGAGGATGCTTCGTTCGGTTCGGCTATACGAAGACGTCGTTCGCGGACGTCGCAAAGGCCGCGAGCATCTCGCGTCCGCTGATCTACGTCCACTTCAAGAGCAAGCACGAGTTGCTCGGGGCGGTGTTCATCACCATCTTCGAAGAGCGCTACCCTGCCGTCGAACGCATCCTCGCCGCGGCGGGAACACCATCGGAAAAGCTCACCCTGATCTACGAACAGTTGTTCGTCGAACCGTGGGCCGAGGTGACGGGCGGTGCGGCTTCGGCCGAATTCCTCGCGACCTGCGAGCAGATCATTCCGGAAGCGGCGGCGGCCTATGAGGAGCGCCGCCTACGCTACACCAACGCGATCCTCGGCGATCTCGAACTCGCGCAGATCTTTGTCATGTCGGCGGATGGCCTGCTCGTCGACCTGCCGTCCCAGGAGCTCCTGCGCAGACGGCTGGAGCGGCTGATCGGGCGGTTCCTCTAGCCCGATCGGGAACGGGGAAATTTCCGTGGGCCGCTTCCCTCGCTCGGAGGATTGAGTGAAGTCGAACCGATACGTCTCCGCGCGGTGAAACCCGTTGCCGACGAATCCGCGCATTGCTGAAACAAATGTCGACAGCGCCGACCACTCTCCGACTGAGGTAGCCCTTGCTCTCTCGTTTTCGACGCCCGGCCGCATCCGCGGCGCTCTCGCTTGCCGTGTGCGCGACAGTGCTCGCGTTCTCGGCGTCGCCCGGTTCGGCGACCATCGTGAGGGGCGGCCGCCTCGCCTCATCCGTCGCCGGCGCACCGCCCGTCACGACCTCCGAGGGCGTCGTCACGGGCCTGCTCGCCGGGAGCGAGCGCGCCTACCTCGGCATCCCGTACGCCGCCCCGCCGGTCGGGCCGCTGCGCTGGGAGCCGCCCGCTCCGCATTCGCCGTGGAGCGCGCCGCTGCAGGCGACGCATTTCGGGCCGCATTGCCCGCAGCCCGTCACGCCGTTCGGGACCGTCTCGATCACCGAAGACTGCCTCTACCTCAACGTCTTCATGCCCGCGCAAGGCGCCGAGCGCCGCGGGGGCCGGCCCGTGATGGTCTGGTTCCACGGCGGGGCGTTCACGGTCGGCGAGAGCGACGACTACGATCCGGCGCGCCTGGTCGCGCGCGGCGTCGACGTCGTGACGGTCAACTACCGGCTCGGCCCCCTCGGCTTCCTCGCCCATCCCGCCCTCGACGCCGAGGGACATCTCTTTGCTAACTACGGGCTGCTCGACCAGCAGGCGGCCCTGCAGTGGGTGAAGCGCAACGCGACGGCGTTCGGCGGCAATCCGCGCAGCGTGACGATCTTCGGAGAATCCGCGGGCGGCGCGAGCGTCCTCTCGCAGATCGCCTCGCCGCGAGCCGCGGGCACGTTCGCGCGCAGCATCATCGAGAGCGGTGCCTACCTGAACACACCGACGCGTGCCGCGGCCGAAGCCGCCGGCACCGCGTACGCGACCGCCGCAGGCTGCGCCGATCAGAGCGCGGCGTGTCTGCGCCGGCTCTCGGTCGTGCAACTCCTCACCCATGAAGCCGCGGCGTACCAACCGATCGTTGATGGCACTATTTTGCCACAAAATCCGAAGGTCGCGATCGCGGACGGCGCCTTCAACCGCGTCTCCGTCATGAACGGCTCGAACGCAGAAGAGTTCCGGCTCTTCACCGCGCTCGACTTCGATCTCGTCACGGGCCCGATCACCGCGGCGACCTATCCCGGTGCGCTTGCCGCTGAGGTCGGTCCCGTCGCAGCGCCGCTCGTCCTCGCGCAGTATCCGCTCGCGAACTACCCGAGTCCGGATCTCGCAAACTCAGCCGCCCTCACGGACGGCTCGTTCGCCTGCAACGCGCTCTTCCTCGACCGCAGCCTCGGTCGATACGTGCCGACGTTCGGGTACGAGTTCGCGGACGTGAACGCGCCCGAGCTCTTCTTGCCGCCGGTCGCCTTCCCGTACCAGGCCGCGCATGCGAGCGAGATCCAATATCTCTTCGATCTCGAGTCCCGGTTTCCGCAGCCGCTCGATCCCGCGCAGCGGCGTCTCGCCGCCGACATGGTTTCGTACTGGACCAACTTTGCGAAAATCGGCATTCCGTACGCCGCCCAGACGTCGACGTGGCCGCCGTTCATCCGCGGACTCGACGACCTGCTGACGCTCGACACCTCGCGCAACGCGCCCACCACCGGCTTCGCAGCCGAGCACGAGTGCACGTTCTGGGACGCGCTGTTGAATCCGACGGCGCCGGTCACGCGCGAAGACGCTCGCCGTCCCGCGGTGCGCGTCCGCTGACCTCGGCGCAAGGCTAGCGCGGAAGCGCCGTCTGCTCCGTCTGCTCCGGCGGCGTTGGCAGATTCATGTTGAAGGTCAGTTCGCCCCGATCGACGTCGTAGTCGACGAAGACGTTCTGGCCTTCACGGATCTCACCGGCGAGGATACGGCGCCCGAGCGGCGTCTCGAGCTCGCGCTGGACGGCCCGTTTGAGGGGTCGCGCACCATAGAGCGGATCGTATCCGAGACGCACGAGGTGCCTGCGCGCGGCCTCCGTCAGCGAGAGCGTGATCCGCCGGTCCGCAAGCCGTTGCCGCAGCCGGTTGAGCTGGATCTCGACGATCGTGCCGAGCTGCTCCTCGGTGAGCGCTCGGAAGACGACGGTCTCGTCGATCCGGTTGAGAAACTCCGGCCGGAAATGCCGCCGCAGTTCGTCGAGCACGGTCGCGCGCATGACGGCATAATCCGCGCCGCCGGCGCCGTGATAGTCGAGGATGCGGTGACTCCCGATATTCGAGGTCATGACAAGAATCGTGTTCTTGAAGTCGACGGTGCGGCCCTGACCGTCGGTCAGCCGGCCGTCGTCGAGAATCTGCAAAAAGACGTTGAAGACGTCGGGTGCCGCCTTCTCGATCTCGTCGAAGAGCACGACGGAGAAGGGCCGGCGGCGCACGGCCTCGGTCAATTGACCGCCCTCGTCGTAGCCGACGTAGCCCGGCGGCGCGCCGATCAGGCGCGCGACCGTGTGCTTCTCCTGATACTCCGACATGTCGATCCGCACCATCGCGCGCTCATCGTCGAAGAGATACGTTGCGAGGGCGCGCGCGAGTTCGGTCTTTCCGACGCCGGTCGGCCCGAGGAAGACGAACGACCCGATCGGCCGGTTCGGATCCGAGAGCCCCGAGCGCGACCGGATGACCGCCTCGGCGACGGCGTTGACGGCCTCGTCCTGCCCGACGACGCGTTTGTGCAACTCTTCATCGAGGCGCAGCAGTTTGCGCATCTCGCCTTCGAGCAACTTTGCGACCGGGACGCCGGTCCAGCGGGCTACGACGACCGCGATGTCGTCTTCGTCGATGACTTCTTTCACGAGACGTGCGCCGTCGCCAGCGATCGCGGATTCGCGCTCTTTGAGCGTCGTCTCGAGCTGCGAGAGCCGGCCATAGCGCAGTTCGGCTGCCTTGTTCAAATCGTACTGACGCTCGGCGCGCTCGATGTCGTTCTTCGTCCGTTCGATCTGCTGACGGATCTCCCGCACCTCGCCGACCGAGGCCTTTTCGGACTGCCAGCGCGCTTTGAGGGCGTCGGTCGACTCGCGCAGGTTCGCGAGCTCTTTCTCGATGCGATCGAGACGCTGCTTCGAGCCTTCGTCCTCTTCTTTTTTGAGCGCCTCGCGCTCGATCTCGAGCTGCATCGTGCGGCGCGACTGCTCGTCGAGCTGCTGCGGCATCGAATCGATCTCGGTGCGGAGTTTGGCCGCGGACTCGTCGACGAGGTCGATCGCTTTGTCCGGCAAGAACCGGTCCGTGATGTAGCGATTCGAGAGGGTCGCGGCCGCGACGAGCGCCGAGTCCTTGATGCGTACGCCGTGGTGCGCTTCGTATTTGTCACGCAAGCCGCGCAGAATGGAGATCGTGTCCTCGACCGACGGTTGATCGACGACGACGGGCTGGAAACGCCGCTCGAGCGCCGCATCTTTCTCGATGTATTTGCGGTATTCGTCGAGCGTCGTTGCACCGATCATATGCAGTTCGCCGCGCGCGAGCAGCGGCTTCAGCAGGTTCGAGGCGTCCATCGAGCCCTCGCTGCGCCCGGCGCCGACGACGTTGTGGATCTCGTCGACGAAGAGCAGCACGGCGCCGGCCGCCGATTGGACGTCCTTGAGGACGGCCTTCAGACGCTCTTCGAACTCGCCGCGGTACTTCGCTCCGGCGATGAGCGCACCCATGTCGAGTGAGACGAGCCGCTTGCCTTTCAGCGATTCCGGGACGTCGCCGCGGACGATGCGCTGCGCGAGTCCCTCGACGATCGCCGTCTTCCCGACGCCCGGCTCGCCGATCAGCACGGGGTTATTCTTTGTCCGGCGCGAGAGCACTTGCATCACGCGCCGGATCTCTTCGTCGCGGCCGATGACCGGATCGAGCTTGCCGCGTTCGGCGGCGCGCGTCAGATCCTCGCCGTAGCGCTCGAGCGACCGGTACGTGCTCTCCGGATTCTGCGAGGTGACGCGCTGGTTGCCGCGGATCTCTTTGAGCGACTTCAACAGCCGGTTGCGGTCGAGGCCGCTCTGTTTGAAGAGCGCGCCGACGGAGCCGTTGTCCTGGACCATCGCGAGCAGCAGATGCTCGACGGAGACGTATTCGTCTTGGAGTTGTTTTGTGTCAGCTTCGGCCTGCGCGAGCAAGCGCGTGAGCGCGGGTGAGACCGTGATCGTCGGATCGCCCTGGCCGCCGACCCGCGGAAGTGCGGCGACGAGCCCTTCGACCTGCGCCTGGAAGGCGGGAGCGTCGAGCCCGGCCTTCGTCAAGAGGCCCGGAGCGACGCCCTCCGGCTGTTCGAGGATCGCCGCGAGGACGTGTTCGGGCGTCGTCTGCGTATTGCGTTCCGTCAGCGCTCGCGAGTAGGCCGCGTTCAGCGACTCTTGGACACGCTGGGTCATGCGGTCGGCATTCATCGTTTAGCAGAACCTTTCGGGGAGTGCTAACGGTTGCGCGGCGAAGCGTCCGTCCCGTCTCTCGGGGCTTATGCCCGTCGGGAGGCCCCGCGGTCCGCGCCCCGGCGAGCCTCGAAGTGCGCGATCGCGGCGCGCGCGTGTGCGACGATCGTCTCAGCCAAGTCGGGCGGCTCGACGATCGTCACGTCGTGCGCGAGGATCATCAGCTGGACGATCGCGACGTCGCGCGCCGGAAACGCGATCGCGAGCGTCGCGGTCTCGCCATCGACACGCTCGCTGACGACGTTCCAGAATGCCGTGAGACGGCCGGCCGCCGCGCGATTCACGCGGACGACGACGGGATAGGTCTTGTCGTCGCGTTGCTCGACCGCGAGCACCGACGCGTTCCAGTAGGCTTGCAGGTCGAAATCGGGTGGACGCGTGAACGCCTGCTCCGTTTCGCTCACGGCGTCGACCCGTTGCGCGCGGAAAGTGCGATAGCCTTTTCCTGTCTCTCTTGCGATCAGGTACCAGACGCCGGCCTTCGCGACGAGACCGAGCGGATCGATCACGCGTTCGGTCGCGGCGCCGCTGCGATCGCGGTAGCGGAGCCGCACGCAGCGGTCGCGCTCGGAGGCTTCGCGCAACCGTTGCAGGATCTCGGTCGGCTGTTCACCGCGACTCCATTTGTTATGGTCGAGGAAGAAGCGCCCGCGGCTCGTCTCGATCGATCGCCGCTGGGCAGCCGAGAGCGCACCGGCAAGTTTTTGCAGCGCCGGCGTCGAGGACGCAAAGCCGAGATCCGCGAGGGGTCCGGGGCCCGAGGTGAAGAGCGACCGGAGTTCGTCCGCGGTGAACTCGGCGAGCGCGCGGCGGTAGTCGTCGGCGAGCACGATGCCTCCGAGCGGTCCGCGCTCCATGTGGATCGGCACCCCGGCTTCACAGAGCGACTCGACGTCGCGATAGATCGTCCGCATCGACACCTCGAGCTGCGTTGCGAGCTCGCGCGCCGTCGACCGCCGCTTCCCTTGGAGCAGCAGGAGACAGGAAAGCAACCGTCGTGACCGCATGCTGCGATGATCCGCCGCCAATATGACGGCCCCTGTCATATTCGCCGGTGTATCGTTGCCGCATCAGCTTTGCTTTCCGAGGAGCCCTATGACGACTCATGCACCGACCGCCGCGACGATCACCGGGATCGACATCGCGGTCCATTCCATCAGCGATGCCGGCCGAGCCATCGCCTTCTACCGAGACGTGCTCGGGATGCCGGTCTCGGACGAGTACTCGGGACGAGGCGCCGAGTTCGAGCTCGCCGACGGCTCGACGTTCGGCGTGTGGAAGCCGGACGCGGGGCAGCCCGAGAAAGGCGTCACGTTGATGTTCGCCGTCGCGGACATGACGAGCGCGCTCGAGACCTTCCGAGCGCGGGGCGCCGAGCTTCACGGCCCCGAGGAGACCCCCGCCTGCTTCATGGCCTTCGGTGCCGATCCCGACGGAAACGCCTTCATCATCCACGAGCGCAAAACCGGAGCCTAACGCGCGGTCCGACGCCATCCGGCGGAATCGACGCGCGGGCTCAAGCCCCTCGGGAGGCGAGCCCCCGCGCCGGTTGCGCGGCCGGTAGGAAGACCGTCAGGAGGCGCTCGATCGCGGCGCGCGTCAGCGCGACGACCTCTTCCTCGCTCGAGACCCCGAGGAACTCGTGCCGGTCGATGAGCAGCGACGTCATGCCGTGGACGTGCGACCACGACACGATCGAGTCGGTCGTCGGATCTCCGGAGGTGACGAAGCCGGCGCGGTGACCGAACCGCACGGTCTCATCGAGCATCGCATACGCGGTCGCCTCCGCCGCCCGCAGCTCCGGGAGGTCATCCGCCTTGGCGAGTTCGGGCGCTTGAAACATCAGGCGGTAGTGGGCCGGATGCTTCCAGCCGAAGAGGACGTACGCGACGCCCATCTCGCCGAAGGCTTCGAGCGGCGTCGCCGCTCGCGCCCGCGCCTCGCTCATCGCCGCGCAGAGACCTTCGTAGCCACGGACCGCGACCGCCGCGAGCAGCGCCCGCCGGTCGGCGAAATGAGCGTACGGTGCGGCGTGCGAGACGCCGACACGCCGCGCGAGATCCCGGAGCGTGAAGTTGGCATCGCCCTCGTCGCGCAAGATGACGAGCGCCTCCTCGAGCAACGCGTTCCGCAGATCGTTGTGATGGTACGAATGCTCCCGTTTGCGGCGGAGCGTCACGGGCGCAAACCCGAAGCGGTTGAAGACACGATAACCGTTATCGTACCGCGCGAAATAGGCAGCGACAAGATTAGTGCGAATCGCCTCTAGCCGGCCAGAGCCGCGCGGCGCCGCGCACGCCACTCGCGTCGCCGAAGTGCGCGAGCCGCACCGGCGTCGCAAACGCATCCGTGAAGACGTGGCCGGCGAGCGCCGCCAAAAGCGCCACGTGGACGTCGGCGACGTTCGACATCCCGCCGCCGAGCACGACGACGTCCGGATCGAGCACGTCGCAGACGACCGCGAGCCCGCGCGCGAGCCGGTCGACATACCGCTCGAGGGCCGCCGCCGCGTCGCCGTCGCCGGCCCCCGCGCTTGCGACGATCGCCTCCGGGCCCAACCGGCGACCGCTCGCGCGTTCGAAGTCGCGCGCGAAGGCGGGACCGGAGAGCCAGGTCTCGATGCAGCCGGCCCGCCCGCAGTAGCACGCCGGACCCGGCCGTTCGTCATCGCGCGGCCACGGCAGCGGCGTATGCCCCCACTCACCCGCGATCGCATTCGGACCGCCGAGCAGCCGCCCGTCGACGACGATGCCGCCCCCGACACCGGTGCCGAGGATGACGCCGAAGACGACGCCGCCGCCCGCAGCCGCGCCGTCCGTCGCCTCCGAGAGCGCGAAGCAGTTCGCGTCGTTCGCGAGGCGGATCTCGCGCCCGATCGCCGCTTCGAGATCCTCGCGCAGCGGCCGATCGTTCAAGACCGTACTATTCGCGTTCTTCATGCGGCCGTGCGCGCGCGAGATGGCCCCGGGCGAGCCAACGCCGACGGGTGCCTCGAAGCCGAGGTGACGATCGAAGTCGCGGACGACACCCGCGACGCAGGCGATCGTCCCCGGATAGTCTCCGCGGGGCGTCGCGACGCGCGCGCGCGCGCGTTCGCCGCCCACCCGATCGAGCACGACGCCTTCGATCTTCGTGCCCCCGAGATCGACGCCGATGCGCGGCTCCGACTCCGGCGTGCGACTCCCGACCGGCGGCCGCTCTATCACAGGATCTTGTCATTTGCCGTGAGGACGATGAGATTCGGAACGCGGGCGAAGTCCGCATCGTGCGTCACGATCGTCCGGATGCGCAGGCGGCTCGACTCGGCGACGAGACCGGGGTCGTAGCCGTCGAGCGACGCCGCATCGAGCAGCGGGAGGTACCTGCTCGCGACGTCTCCTGCGAGCAGTTCGCCGCCGGCGATCGTCGCGAATCCCACGACGTTGCTCCATGCCGACCGAAGCTCGCGCACGAACTGCTTGCGCGCGGCCGCGTCGGCCCGAAAAGCCTTGAGATCGGCTCGTGAAGTCGGCGGCGCCCCGCGAGCGTCCTCGAACCGCGCGCGCTCGAGGACGCCGGCGATTTCGAAAAACGAGAGCACCGACACCGTGAGCTCGGCGCCGGCGCGGCGCGCGCGTGTGAGGAAATCGCTATACGCCTCGCGTCTCGCCCGTTCGTTCGGACGTCCGAACGGCGCGACGAGATCGAGGACGACGTTGCTGTCGAGCAGGAAGCGATCGCTGGCGACGAACCGCTCCCGCCTGACATCCAGACACTGCGCCACGACGCGGCCCGCCGTCTACTTGACGAACAGGCGATCGAGGGAAGCGTCGCGCGCCTCGCGGAAGGCCGGATCGTTGTAATAGTGACGCGCGTTCTCACGCACGATCTCGAAGCTCTCCAGCTGCGCTTCGTCGGCGTTGATCGCTCGGACGCGACGATCGATCTCCTCGCTTGCGAACGTGCCGTACAACTCGCCGACGGCCGGGTTGAGGAACGCGGAGATCACCGACCGGACTCGGCCGAAATCGAGCGTGACGTCGTCGCCGGCCGCGAGCGATGCCGCGATCTCGAGACCGAGCTCGCGACCTTCGGTCGCCGACATGATGAAGTCGCCGAAGCGATCGAAGAGCGAGATCGTCATGGAAGCTCCTTTTCCGAAGGTGATGGGGTCCGAACCTGGGCCGTCGGCACTTCGAGATCGACGAGCGTGCCGGGGAAGCGAAACCCGAGCGGCGCCGCCGACCAACGATCGCCGGTCAACATCGCGTAGGCGCCGCCGCTGAACACGTGCAGTGTCGCGCCGTTGCGCCGGATGAACGCGCGGATGTTCGCAAGACCGAGTCCACGCGACGTCGCGAGCGTCGAATGGCCGCGTTCGAACGCCCAGGCGATCGCGGCGGCCGGGTCGATCTCTTCTTCACGACGACCGGCCGCCTCCGCAAGAGAGGCGGGGATCCCGATGCCGGCGTCGACGACGCTCAAATGGAGATTGCCGCTCGTAGGAAAGTACTGTCCGCAGCTCACGACGCCGACGGGAGAGCGCGCGTGCGTGAGCGCGTTTGCGAAGATCTCGCCGACCGATCCGACCACATACCCGGAGGCGACCTGCGAGAGCCGCTCCGCTCGCGAGACCCATTCTTCGAGCAGGAAACGGCCGATCTCGCCCTCGTCGCCCTCACCGAAGCGCCGCAACCGGACGGTCGTCGGCGAGCCCGTCCCGGTGCCGCCGAATCCGATCACCTCCCAGAACGGCCGCTCGTGGCCTCGCGACGGTGACTGCAAACGAAGCGCGACGCCGCGCTGCGCGGCGAGGAGTCGCCGCGCTTCCAAGAACGCGAAGCCGTATGGCGCCACGAAACCGACCTCGACCACCACACCCGTGATCGCCGCATCGAGCGCGTCCGCAATTCGCACGAGCGCCGCCACGCTTTCGAGGGGTCGCTTGAGGTCGACCGGCGGAAGGCACAGCGGCGTGCCCGTGGCCGTTATCCGACGAGCTCCTCGAGCGCCTGGGCGAAGACCTTCGGCGCGCCTTTGCCTTGGAAGAGGACGCTCTCGCCGCCGATCTGCTTGCGTAGCTCGACGAGCTCGTCGCGCAAGGCCGCGGCCTTCTCGAATTCGAGATTGCCCGCAGCCTCTTTCATCCGCTTCTCGACCTCCGAGGCCATCGCCATTGCGACGTCACGCGGAATCTTGTCACCCTTCAGTTTCGATGCGGCGGTCTTCTCCTCGTTCGAGGAGAGCAGGTCGAGGATGTCGCGCACCTCTTTACGCACGGTACGCGGTTCGATGCCGTGCTCGGTGTTGAACGCCATCTGCCTTTCGCGGCGACGGCGCGTCTCGCCGATCGCCCGCGCCATCGACTCCGTCACGACGTCCGCGTACATCACGACCTTGCCCTCGACGTTGCGCGCCGCGCGGCCGATCGTCTGGATCAAGGACGTGCCGCTGCGTAGATAGCCTTCTTTATCGGCATCGAGGATCGCGACGAACGAGACCTCCGGCAGATCGAGTCCTTCACGTAGCAAATTGATGCCTACAAGAATATCGAAGAGGCCCTTGCGCAGATCGCGCAGTATCGCGATGCGCTCGAGCGTCTCGACCTCGCTGTGCAGGTAGCGCACTTTGAAGCCCATCTCGACGAGAAAGTCGGTGAGGTCCTCCGCCATCTTCTTCGTGAGCGTCGTGACGAGGATGCGCTCGTCTTTGTCGATGCGCAGGCGAATCTCGTCCATCAGGTCGTCGACCTGATTCTTCGTCGGCCGGACCTCGACTTCCGGATCGACGAGCCCCGTCGGCCGGATGATCATCTCGACGACCTGCGCCGAGCGTCCGAGCTCGTACGTCGCGGGCGTCGCGGAGACGTAGACGACTTGATTGACGTGCTGCGTGAACTCATCGAACATCAGCGGACGGTTGTCGAGAGCGCTCGGCAGACGGAAACCATGCTCGACGAGGTTGAGCTTGCGCGACCGGTCGCCGCCGTACATGCCATGCACCTGCGGGATCGAGACGTGCGACTCGTCGACGAACAGAAGCCAGTCCTTCGGAAAGAAGTCGAGCAGGCACGACGGCGTCGCGCCAGGCTCGCGACCGGCGAGATGCCGCGAGTAATTCTCGACGCCGTTGCAGTAGCCGACCTCACGTAGCATATCGAGGTCATAGCGCGTGCGCATCTCGATCCGCTGCGCCTCGAGCAGTTTGCCGTTGTCCTTGAAGAACTTCAGCCGCTCCTCGAGTTCGAGCTCGATTGCGACGATCGCGAGCTTCAGCTTCTCCTCCGGCGTGATGAAGTGCTTCGCCGGGAAGATCGTGATGAGCTCCTTGGATTCGACGTACTCGCCGGTCAGCATGTTCACGACGTTGATCGCCTCGATCTCGTCGCCGAAGAACTCGATCCGGTGCACGAGTTCCTCGTCGACGCCGACGAACTCGAGCACGTCGCCCCGCACGCGAAACGTGCCGCGCACGAGGTTGAGGTCGTTGCGACGGTACTGCATGTCGACGAGGCGCCGCAAGAAGACGTCACGATCGATCTCGTCGCCGATCGCGACCTTGAGTGACAACTCCATATAATCGGCCGGCGAGCCGAGACCGTAGATGCACGAAACGGACGCGACGATCAGCGTGTCGGGCCGCGTCAGCATCGACTGCGTCGCCGCGTGGCGCAGGCGCTCGATCTCGTCGTTGATCGAACTGTCCTTCTCGATGTACGTGTCCGTGTGCGCGATGTACGCCTCCGGCTGATAGTAGTCGAAGTAGGACACGAAATACTCGACGGCGTTCTCGGGGAAGAACTCCCGGAACTCGGAGCAGAGCTGCGCCGCGAGCGTCTTGTTGTGGCAGAGGACGAGCGTCGGTTTCTGGACGAGCTCGACCACGCGTGCCATGGCGACGGTCTTACCGCTGCCCGTCACGCCGAGCAGCGTCTGCGCCTTGTCGCCGCGCAGCACCCCTTCGGCGAGCCGCTGCGTCGCGATCGGCTGATCGCCCGCGAGATTGTAGGGTGTGACGAGCTTGAAACGGTCCGACATGGCTCGCTCTTCGACACGAGACGCCGCCCCGCCGTTGCGGAAAACCAGATTGTCCGGAGAACGCAACCCGTGCGCGGACTCTCTAGCTCTCTCTCGCGACGTTGCCGGTTTCGTCGCGCTCGATGTAATGTTTGACGGCTTTCATGCTCCTGCCGGCGGTACGCGCGCCGAAGGCATCGTCGCCAAGCGTCATTTACGTGAGAATATCGTCCAGGCGGTGGCCGTCGGCCGATACTCGATCGCGATCTCTTCTCGCATGGTCGCGATCGTGCTAATTCTCTCGGTCACGCGGTCACGGCGTCTCCGGCAAGATCTGGCTCATACCGAGACCAGGACCGTGAAGATCACCGCGAACGATCCGCCCGAGCTCGGCGCGTGTCTCTACCGGTAAAATCATGACCCGATCAACCGGCGGCGAACGTTTTCGGCGAGATCGCACGCCGATTGAACTTCCGCTGTTTTCGAGAATTGCATCGTCGGGTCGTATCGTGCTTTCCATGCCCAATTCGCGAGGGCGAGATACTCCGAACGGATCGGCTCGAGCACCGGCAGCACGCGCAGATAGTTCGCGCGAGCCGCGTGGTCGGAGGAGCGATGGCCCGAGCGCACGATGATCGCCTCGACGTAGTGGAGAGCGGAATAGAACGAGACGATGATCTTCCGGTCGGGGCGATCGGCCGGGGAGAGTAATCGGGCGAACGCTTCATTCGCTCGCGCCTTCCGCAGATGATCGTCTTCCGTCGCCACGCCCAGCGGCCGTCAGCGATGAGAAAGGAGCTGGAAGCTGCGAGGCAATGCGTCGAAGAGCGCACGGCCTTGCAGTGCGTCGACGTGAACCTCGAACGTGCCTTGATGACGACGTTCGAAGGTGGCTTGCAGGTCGAACAGCGCCTTCGTCTCGGCAACATCGAGTTCGTCGAGGAATAGCCAGATATATAATTGTCCATCGAAGATCCCGGAGGCCGCGCCTCGGACACCTTCGCGCGCCAGCGCGGCGCGCGCGAACTCATACGCCGCCGTCGGCGACGGATCTGAATCCGTCCTGTTCTGGAGCGCCATCTCGCTCGTCGAATTCTCCCGCAGGGCTCTAGAAACCGTGTCGTTGCTGCGATTCACCGGTAGCTCGTTGCCGATCGTGATGCTCATCCTGCCAACATTTCCTCGACGAAAGCGCGCACGTTTTGATCGTGATAGCGGAGTACGGCCTCGAGCATCGAGCGAAGCCCGTGCACCGTAATGAGGCCGGGGGTCGTCACGGCGTATGGACGAACAGCGCGTCGGGCCGAGTGACGAGCGGTTCGACGGTCAGGCGGCCGTGGCCGTCGCTGAGGATCGTGCGAATGCCGGTGCCGAGTCGATTCGGCCCGAGGCGTTCGAATGCCGGCGCTCGACCCGGGAAGAGCGTACGATCGAGCAAAGCCCGCGCCGTTTCGCCCGTGACGGGTTGATGGGACGTGATCGTCGCCTGCCACAGCAAGTACGTCGCCGGCAAGCGCGCTTCAACGACGCTGAAGACGTCGAGCGCCTCGTCGATCTGCTGCGAAGTCGAAAGCGCAACCGTGGTCGTGAGTATGCGCTGGGCCGATTGGACGACGAGTTCACGAGTGCGGCCGGCATCGCCGACCGATGCACCGCCGTCGGGCAGCGTCGCGTAGGTGTCGAACGCGAAGCGAGCGAGCTCGACGAAGACGCGGCGAAGATCGGTAGACGAAAGCAACCTGGGGGCCGAACCGAGGCCGACCTGCAGCGAGTTTGGGGTCAGGTCGGAAAATGGCAATCGGCATCTATCGCGTCGATCTTCGGTGCAAGCCGCCTATACCATGCCGGGAACTCGAGCCAGTCGAAGCTCACGGTGGCACGCGGCGTGTGCTCGAAGATGTTCGCCGCGACGCCGCGCTCGCGTCCCCAAGCGCCTGACCCTCTCTGCGTTGATGATGTCGAAGCTGAGCCTGAATTTGTCAAGCAGCTCTTCTTGCCACTCGAACCGAAGCGACGGCGGACGGAGACTCTGCAGAACGTCCGTCGTGTGCCGATGCCGATCGCGCACGCGCACGAGCGGACCGACTTCCGGCACCGCTTCAACGAGGTGAGTGGAGGACACGGAACCTGCCATTGGCGTCGGGAGCGGCAAACCGTGCTCATACTCGACGTAGCAGAGACTCGCTCGCTCGGTACCGCGGTCCCATGCCGGATACGTGGAACTCATGCAAACCTCAAAACCGCCCGTCGTCGCTCTCCAGGAACGCTTTGGCGAAGCCGTCTTGAGCGGCAATCTCGATGCGTTCGACGAGATTCTCACGCCGAATTTCGTCGACCACGATCCCGCGCCGACCCAAGGCCCCGGGCCCGCGGACTCGAGAGCTTCTTCAAGGAGCAGCGGACCGCGTTTCCCGACCTGAAGGTCACGCCGGTCCACGCCGTTCCGACGGACGATCATCTCGCGATCGCGTACACGATCGAGGGCACGCACAACGGCCCGCTGATGGGCATCCCGCCGACGGGCAAGCGCGTCAAGGTGCGCGGCATGCAGATCGCTCGCTACGAGAATGGCAAGATCGCCGAGCGATGGGGCAGTTCCGACCAGCTCGGCATGCTCGAGCAGATCGGCGCGAAGATCACCCCGGGCTAAACGGTCGTGAGTGCCGGGTAGTCGGTGTACCCCTTCGCGTCGCCGCCATAGAACGTCGCCTGATCGGGGTCGTTCAGCGGCGCGTCGTCGCGGAGGCGCTGGACGAGGTCGGGATTCGCGAGGAACTTGACGCCGAACGCGATCGCATCGGCCTTGCCGGCCGCCACGTTCTCGATCGCGAGCGCCCGGTCGTAGCCATTGTTTGCGACGTACGCACCGCAGAAACGGCGCTTCAACTCGAGGTAATCGACCGGCGGCTCGATGGCGCGCGGGCCGCCGGTCTGGCCCTCGATGACGTGCAGGTACGCGAGGCCCATCGTCGCGAGCCGGTCGGCGTAGGCTCCGTAGACGGCCATCGGATCCGTCTCGGAGATGCCGGCGAACGTCGTCTGCGGCGAGATACGAATGCCGACGCGATTCGCGCCGGCCGCCGCCGTCACGGCCGCCATCACTTCGAGCGGAAAGCGCATGCGGTTCTCGATCGAGCCGCCGTACGCGTCGTCGCGCAGGTTCGAGCCGTCCTTCAGGAATTGCTCGAGCAGGTAGCCGTTCGCCGAATGGACTTCGACGCCGTCGAAACCGGCCGCCATCGCGTTCTTCGCGCCGCGCGCGAAGTCGGAGACGATCCCGGGCAGTTCGTCCGCGCGGAGCGCGCGCGGCGTCGGCGATGCTTCGAAACCGTTGTCGGTGAAGACCTTGGTTTCGAAGGGCACGGCCGACGGCGCGACGGGCCGTTCACCACGCGGCTGCAGCGACGGATGCGAGACGCGGCCGACATGCCAGAGTTGCAGCACGATCCGGCCGCCGCGCGCGTGCACGGCATCCGTGACGAGCTTCCAGCCGGCGACCTGGTCGTCGCTATAGACACCCGGCGTGTCCTTGTAGCCTTTGCCTTGCTGCGAGATCTGCGTCGCCTCGGAGATGATGAGACCGGCGCTCGCCCGCTGCGCGTAGTACTCCGCGTTCATCCCGTGCGGTACGTCGCTTCCGTGCGTCGCGCGGTTGCGCGTCAGCGGCGCCATGAAGATGCGGTTCGGCACCTCGATCGCGCCGAGCTTCAGTGGTTGGAAGAGGACGCCTGCGTTCGTCGTTACGGAATTCACACGCCGTTCGACTCGCATGGGTCGTGCCGGGTTTCCGCGAGCGCACGGCAGAGATACGGCCGCGCGAGGACGAGCGCCGCCGCATAGAGCAGGAGCGCGAACGCGACGGGCGCGAGGTGCCAAGAATCGGTGTACCCGACCGCGACGTGGACGATCAGCGTCGCGAAGAAGCCGGGGAGGCCCGAGAGCAACAGCGTCCACCAGAGCCACGCGACGCCGCGCCGGAAACCCCACATCGCGACGAGCGTCAGGACGATCCCGTCGGCTGCGAGTGCGCCGCCGAAGCCGGCGCGGTCGTGCGCGATCAGCGGCACGAGATGGCTATTCGCCGCGATGAGGCCGGCCGCGGTAGCGTGGAGATAGACGAGATCGGTTTGGACGAAGATGCTCGTCACGCCGACGACCGAGATCGTGACGCCGCCGATCACGAAGCCGACGCCGACGATGACAAAGAGCAACTGCGCGACGAGCGAGCGTCGCCAGGCGCGATCGTTCGCGTCGACGACGCGGTGCGGCAGCAGCGGCATCTTCGCGACGATCGTCGCGACGAAGATCGGCAGCAGCGAGACGGTCGCGAGCGTGTGGAGCGGCTCGAAGTAGCCGAGCCGGAGCCAGAGCCAATAACTCGCGAAGCCGACGACGCTCGAGTCGAGCATGGCGCGCCAAGCCCAGCGCTCGCCCGAGCGGATGCCGAAGTACGCGAGCGCCGTATAGAGCATCGCGATCGACAGCGTCGCGCCGCCCGCCGTGACGCGGTCGTGCACCATGAACGGCAGCAGCCGGGGATCCAGCGCCTCGAGACCCCGGCGCGTCATGCCGAGAAAGACGAGGTCGTACGGGAAGACGACTTGCGTCAGCGCGACGATGAGCACGAGCACCGAGACGAGCGAGAGCGCGGCGCCGTAGATCGTGCCCCAGACCCAGCGCGAGCGCCACGAGAACGCCGCCGGCGCGCCGTCGCGCGGCCGTTCGCATGCGACGAGCGCTTCGTCGATGCGTTTGACGATGCCGGGGCCCGAGAAGACGAGGCCGCTGTCGATCTGGACGAGCGTCGCGCCGGCGGCGAAGAACGCGAGCGCATCGGCCGGCGAGCCGATGCCGCCGGAGCCGATGAGGATCGCCTCCTCGCCGAGTTCGTCGCGCAGCGCGGCGACCGCCGCGAGCGACGCCGCGCGCGTCGTCGCGCCGAACGTCGCGCCGCCGCTCGGCGCAACGATGCCGCCGGAGACGCTCGCCCCCGACGGCACCGGCGGCGCGCGCGACGCGTGCGAGCGCGCGCATCGTCTCGCCGTCCAGGTCGGCCGGCAGCGCGACGAAGAGCGGCACCGCCGACCGCAGCGCGCGCGCCATGTGACAACACGAAGCTATATGCCGTTCGCACGACCGCACGTCCCACGCGTCGTCGAACGCCGACCGCAGATCGAGCGTCACGAATGCGGCGGCGGCGGCGAGGGCCGCGAGCGTCTCGGAGATCTCATCCGCCGCCGCAGCGGGCGAGGCGCCGCGCGCATGCGCGAGCCGGATCGCGAGCCGCGCCGGCCCGGCGGCGCTCCTGACCCGCGATCGTACCGCGGCGAGACCCGGATTCTCGAGCGGCTCTTCGACGACGATCGTCCGCGCGGTGTCGTCGCGCAGAATCGCGCCGCCCGCGACGGGGTCGCGCGTGACGGGCCCGACTTCGATGAACCCCGCGCCGAAACGGGCGAGCGCGCGCACGGCTCGCAGCTCCGGATCGACGCCGGTTCCGAAGCCGACGGGACCCGCGAGGTCGAGCGCACCGTAGCGCCGCCGGAGGGACGGCGGCGCCGCCATGTCGCCGAAGGCCTCGATAAAGCGCGCGCCGGCCGTCGAGCTCGCGAGCGCCCCCATCGCCCCGAGGGCCGTCGCGCGCGCGCGACGCGGACCGAGCCGCTCGAGGAGCGGCCGAAAGAGCGGCGCGTACGTCCAATCGGGCACGACGCCCCCTTCCTGACGGTGATCGACGCCGCATGCTCGAGGCCGATGCCTACCGCGGCGGCGAAACGGGAATTGGCGCACCAGGCTATGCGGAAGGCGACGTAAAAGCGACGAGAAAGTGACAAAGACACGATGTTGGAGTAAAATCGACCGATGAGCGCTGCTTTTGAGCAATTGTACGATGATCAGGGGCGCATCGACATGTCGGCCATTGCCGATATAACCGGCGAGCCGATCGCGCGACTCGCCCGGATGACACCGCTCACCCCGGGCGCCTTACGGAAGAATCCGACCTCCGAACGGGCACAACCCGCTGGCCGCCGCTTTGTAGGTGTTTTGGCCGACATGACGCGATTACTCGGCAGTCGGAAAGCCGCGCTGATCTGGTTGCGCACGCCGCATCCGGAACTGGAAGGGCAAAGCCCTCTAGACCTGCTCTATGGCAAGCGTTTCGAAGCGATCGAAGGGCTCGTGTTCGATCTCCTGTCCGGATCGCCCGGGTGATCAGTCAGCGTAAGCTCGAAACAATTTTCGCGTCCCTCGCCGGCAGAGCTCAGCGAGGGACTTTTTTTAGGTCCATCGACCTTCAGTGGCTACTAAAGGGAACGCCACTTTCGGCCATCGGCTCCCGAATCCACGGTGGCCGGTACAACCCAAAAGCCGCGTTCGAGGCATTTTATCTTGCCGACACCCAAGAAACTGCGCTCTATGAGACACAAGCGATTTTTAACTTCGCCGGCCGCGTCGTCGGCGTTCGCCAACCTCCGCGCGTCATGCTTTCGCTAGAATACGATTTACACGACATCGTGGATCTGCGGGCGCCGACAACACTCGTGAGCCTCGGCGTGACGCTCGACGAGCTCAAAGAACCCTGGAAGCTCGCGCAGGCAGAGAACCGGCCCGTTGTAACGCAACGAATCGGCGCAGCGGCGCGCGCGGTCGACGTCGAAGCATTGCTCGTACCATCGGCGCGCGTCGCTGCGGGGTCAAATCTTGTCGTCTTCCCTGATCGCTTGCGTAAGAAAAGCAGCGTCAACGTTTTCGTCGGCGATGAGCCGACTATTGCACGCTACAAACTCGAAGGCCAGTACGAGTCGAGAATCCGCGTTGCACTTTAGTGGGCCGGAGAGGCGCGCGATTGTTCGGCACGTCGTCACGGATCCACGCGGACGAGCGCTCTTCTCGCGGAGCGACCGCACGGGCATCATCTTTTGGGCTATTCGATCGTCGGGGCTCCCATCGGCGTGCCGCGCGGGGCGCCGGCCTGCCCGCCGAGCGCTTCGCGCACGGCGTGATCGTACAGGGCGCCGAGCGGGCCCGCGTCTTCGAGCGCCCAATCGAAGCGGCCGTCCGGCCGCGCGTAGAGCGTGAAGCCGACGACGCCGTCGGTCGGCGCGATCCGCCGCAGCGCCGATCCGACGACGACGCGCGCCTCCGGCTCCGCGAGCGGCGGCCACTCGACGTGCTCGGCTCCGGCCGGGCCCTCGAGACGTCCGAGTTGCGCGACCTGCGCGTCGAGCGAGAGCGCCTCATCGATCGATTCGCGGAGCCGCGGCATGGCGTGCGGCGAGACGCAGACGCGCGCGATCTCGCGGTCACCGTCGACGAAAACGACCAGGTACGCGCCGTTTTCGAGGAGGCAGACGGCACCGGTGGCCCGCGGGAGATCCGGATTCACGCCTCGCCCCTCACCAGCGCGTCGCTGGCGGCCCGAGACGCCGGGCGATCAGCGCGTCGAGGCTGAAGACGTCCCAGTCGCGCGTCGCGAGCAAGACGAAGTACGCGAGCTCGTACGCGAGTTGCTGCGCGAGCGCGGCGTACTCGGAGAGCAGCGCCGTGCCGAACGTCAGCGAGGCCATCAGCAACGCGCCGAGCACGAGCACGGGCCGCTGGAAGAGGCCGAGCACGAGCAGCGCGCCGAGCAGCGTCTCGGCGTAGGGCAAGATCGTGGCATAGGGTGCGACGAGCGAGCCGGGCAAGAAACCGGCGAACGATCGCACGGTTCCGGCGACGAACCCATGCACGTTCGCGAGACGCTGGAATCCGTGCAGACAAATATTGACTCCGAGGGTCAGGCGCAGGATGCCGTGCGCGAGCGCGCGATCCACGTTCGGGGCGGCCGTCACGGGAGCGCCACGGCCGGCTGCGCAGCGGCGGGGAGGCGGCGCGCGCCCGCGACTTGCGGCAGCCGGATCGCGAACGTCGTGCCGGCGCCGGGGTCCGTCTGGATGCCGATCGAGCCGCCGGCGCGCTCGATCGCGCGCTTCGCGATCGGCAGACCGAGGCCCGAGCCTTCGACCTCGCGCCGCGCGCCGCGATAGAACCGGTCGAACACGTGCGCGACCTCGTCCGCCGCCATGCCCGGGCCCTCGTCCGCGACCGTCACGGTGACGTTCGCACCGTCGGCACGCACGCGGACGTCGATGTCGCCGTCCGTGTATTTCAGCGCGTTGTCGAGCAGGTTCGTGATCGCGTGTCCGAGCTCGCTCGGATCGATCGCCGCGAGCGGACCCGCGGTCGCATCGACGCGCACGACGCGCACGGGATGCGCCTCCGCGATCGGGTAGGCGACGTCGATCGCGAGCTGAGCGACGTCGATTGGCTCCGCGCGCGTGCCGCTGGGTTCGCGCTCCCAGGCGTCGAGCAACATCAGCTTCTCGATCAGCGTTCCCATGACAACGCTCTGCCGTGCCATCGTCGCGAGGATGCGCTCGCCGTCGGCCTGCGAACGGAGTTCGCCTTTGCGCAGGATGGCGATGAATCCGCGGATGACCGTGAGCGGCGTGCGCAGCTGGTGTCCCGCGTCGGCAACGAATTGCCGCATCGCGGCATTGGCGCGGTCGCGCTCGCCGAAGGCCCGTTCCATCTGCGCGATCGCGCCGTTGTAGGCGGCGGCGAGCGACCCGAACTCTTCACGCCGGTCCGTGACGATCGGCTGCGGCGTGAGGTCGCCCGAGGCGAAGCGTTCGAGCGCCGCGGTGACGTCGCGCAGCGGTCGCAGCAGCTGCGACGTCAGGACGCGCGACACGGCGTACGACAATCCGAGCAGCACGAACCAGACGAGAGCGACCGGTACGAGATACGACGTCGCCGTGCGCACGAGCGCGACGTCGTTCGACCGCACGAAGACGTCGACGTTGCCGACCCGCGCGTGTTCGCTCGCGAGCCCGACGGCCGTCGCGAGGCCGAGGATCGGCTGCGCCAGCGCGCCGGTCGCGTGTGGATCGGCGTGCGTGTCGCCGAACGGCCGCACCGCGACGACCGGCCGCGGTTCGAGCCGTCCACGTTTGTAGACGACCGCGTGCGAGGTGCGGTCGACCGCGACGACGATGACGTCCGAGCGGACGTCCCGCGCGGCGACGGCTTCCGCGAAGCGGCGGGCATCGGCGACGGCCGGGGTGCCCGCCTCCGTGCCCTCGAGGCCGTCGAGCGTGGCGTCGATGTCGGCGCGTATCATCGCGACGTGCACGCCGAAGCCGAAGAGTGCGCCCGCCGCGAGCAGCAACGTCAGGACGACGGCGACCTCGGCCGTGACGATCCAGAGGAGACGACGGCCGAAGCGCAGGCTCACGCGGCGGGACTCGTCGCGCGCATCGCGTAGCCGACGCCGCGCAGCGTGTGGATCAGCTTCACGTCCTCACCGCTGTCGATCTTCGCGCGCAGGTACGAGACGTACGTCTCGACCGTGTTCTGGGCGACGTCGCGGTCGACGCCCCAGACGAGATCGAGCAGCTGAGCTCGCGAGAAGACGTGCTCGGGATTGCGGACGAAGGCGAGCAACAGATCGAACTCGCGCGAGGTCAGCTCGATGCGCCGCGGACCGCGGAAGACGGCCCGTCGCGAGAGGTCGACGCTCAGGTCCGCGTAGGCAAACGTTTGCCTGAGTTCGAGGCGCGGCCGGCGCAGGGCCGAATGGAGTCGCGCGATCAGCTCTTCGAGTTCGAAGGGCTTGCCAACGTAATCGTCCGCGCCGCGCGAGAGGCCCGCGACCTTCTCCGCCGTCTCGGTCTTCGCCGAGAGCATGATGACGGGTGCATCCGAGAGCCGGCGGATCGCGGGCAGCAGCGTGAAGCCGTCCGTGCCCGGCAGCATCACGTCGAGCACGATCACTTCGGGCGTCCACGTCCGGACGACGTCGAGGGCCTCCGTGCCCGTGCCGACGGCGCGGACGCTGAAGCCCGATTGCCCGAGCCCGTACTCCAAGAGGTCGCGGATCGCCATCTCGTCGTCGACGACGAGCACGCGCGCGCCCAGCGTCTGCATCGTCGTAGAGTACCGCGGCTTCCTGGGGGCCTCCGCTCCGAATTCACAGAACGCCTCCAGGACACGTCCAGCCCCCGCCGCTACCGAACGTCCTGAAAACCGCGCGACACGACGAGGCGGACGACGAACGCGCAGCGCCGCCCGCGAGGCGGCGAGACGAGCGGCCGGTCCCGGCGCGCGCCTGACCGCGCTGCCTCGTATCTTGACGAAGCCGCGCCAGCGCTTGTGGAGTCACGACCATGATCGAATCAGATGCTTGCACCGTCCGTCCTCCGATCGGCGGTGTTCCAATAGATGGCCGTGACGTATCTTCTGCCCCATGCAGAACTGGTGGCCCAGCTTGTTGTGATCGCGTAGTAAAGGAGCAGAGCTCGTTTCCGTGTCCGTAGGACGTCGACGTCGCTTGTACCCGGAAAAGTTTTCCAAAGGGACATAGCTTTTATTAGTCAGCTGTTCTCTTCGACCCGGGCGGGCTACCTTCGCTGCTGCTCCGTATTGTAGTTCGCGAGGAAGAGGTATGTCTTGCTGGTCGGAACGCAATCGTGACGCTCCGGCGCGTACGTCGATCGGTCGGCCGCCACGAGCGTCGAGCCGATCAGCGTCGTATCCGCCGGAAGCCCTCCGAGATCGTAAAGCCGAACGTCACGCACGAGGCCGTGGTCGTCGAGGCGCACCGCGACCCCCACGAGGCCGGACTCCCGCTTCGCCCGTGCGAGCACCGGATAGACCGGATCGACCTTGTCGATGACACGGGCCGCGTCGAACGGCTTCGCACACGGAGGCGCCGCGGCAGGGCTCGCGGTCGCGCTACCCTCCGCTAAGCCGAGATCGCGCGCCCCGAAGCCGAGCGGCGCGAGGGTCGCATCCAGATCGCCGGGAGGGAGCCGGTCGCGCGCCGCGACGGCGCTCGCCGTTCGGACGAGCAGCGCGAGAAAGCGGTCGGAGTCGGCGCCGCTGAGATCGTAGCTCTTTCCCGTCGCCGCGAGGACGAACGCCCGGGCCCGCGACGGTCGACGCCGGCCCGCCGGTACACGCCGCCCGGGTGGCGTCGGCGATCCGCCGATCGCGCGTCGGATCGGACGTCGCCGCGATGGACGCGCGAACGCGGCTCGCATCCATGCGCCGCACCTGGTCGACGAACCGCAGACTCGGTGCGTCGTCGACATCGCGGCCGAGCGTCTCTTCGAGCGTCATCCGCACGTCGATGCCGCACCCGGACGGCATCGGGAAACGCTCCGGACCGGGCGTAGGTGACGGCGATGCGACGTTGGCCGCGGCTGGAGCGCCGTTCGCCCCGGCGACCGGAGTGCTCGTAAAGGCGACGAGCGCGAGTGCCGAGAGGACGGGCCCGAGTGCACGCATGGTCCGGCCATTCCGCGCGGACGGGGATCTCTGCCTGCGGAGAGGAAGCTAGCGCCCTAACCCAACCCTCGTCGTGAGACTACGGTCTCCCCGAAAGGTCGGCATCGGACCGTGATTCAGAAGCCTTTGCTCTTCTCCGGAAATTCGAATCTGGAGCTCGCGCGCGAGATCGCGCAACGGATGGAGACGCGCGTCGGCAGCGCGCTCGTCGACAAGTTCAAGAACGAAGAGTGCCGGATCGAGATCAAGGAAAACGTCCGCGGCGCGGAAGTTTTCGTCGTGCAATCGATCTGTAAGGGCGCGAACGGTCAGGGCGTCAACGACTCGCTGATGGAGTTGTTGCTCATGATCGACGCGCTCCGGCGCGCGAGCGCGTACCGAATCACCGCGATCGTGCCCTATTACGGCTATGCAAAGCAAGACAAGAAGACCAAAGGCCGCGAGCCGATCTCGGCCAAGCTCGTCGCGAACATGCTCGCGACGGCCGGCGCCGACCGGCTCGTGACGCTCGACCTGCACGCAGCGCAGATCCAAGGCTTCTTCGATATCCCGGTCGACAACCTCGTCGCCGCGCCGACGCTCTGCGGCTACCTCAAGCAGCAGGGCCTCGAAGGTAGCAAGATCGTCGTCGTCTCACCGGACGCCGGCGGCGTGCCGCGGGCGGAGAATTTTGCAAAGCGGCTGCGCAGCACGCTCGCGATCGTCTTCAAGCGCCGGCCCGAACCGGACGTCTCCGAAGTGACGGAGATCGTCGGCGACGTGAACGGCAAGATCGCAGTAGTCGTCGATGACATGATCTCGACCGGCGGGACCCTCGCGAAAGCGGCGGAGGCCCTGATCAAGCGGGGCGCGACGCAGGTCTACACGTGCGCGACGCACGGCATTTTCGCCGGCGACGCGGTCCGCGTCCTCACGGAGTCGCCGATCGAAAAAGTGATCATCACGAGCACGATTCCGCACCGCGAATCCGATCTCGGTGACAAATTCAAAGTCCTCTCGATCGCACAGATTCTCGCGGACGCGATCAAACGCATCACGGCGAACCGCTCCGTCTCGGAGCTCTTCGCCAAAGACGACGACCAGGTGCTCCTCGGTCCCGGCGGCTTCCCGCTCGCCGCGGGCGACGTCGATCTCGCAGCGGCCGGCGTCGCGCTCGCGACGACGACGAACTAACCACACGATAGAAAGAACGGCGTAGCTCACCATGGCAACCACCACGACCGACCTCACCCTCTCCGTCGAGCGTCGCGCGACGACCGGCACCAACGCCTCGCACGCCCTCCGTTCGGAGGCCAAAGTGCCGGGCGTCCTGTACGGCCACGGCGCCGAATCGATCGCGATCGCGATCGACCGCAAGGCCTTCGAGGATCTGCTCCTCGCCGGCGGCCGCCGTCAGATGCTCGCGATCGCGCTCGACGGCAAGCGCGAGACGGTGCTGATCCGTGACGTCCAGACGGCGCACATCGGACGCCAGGTCCGGCACGTCGACCTGCTGCGCGTCGCGGCCAACGAAGAGGTCACGACGACGGTTCCGGTCGTCGCGGTCGGCACGGCGACCGGCGTGAAAAACGAGGGCGGCGTCCTCGACGTCGTGATGCATGACGTCACGATCACGGGCCCGGCGGGCGACCTGCCCGACCACGTCGAGATCGACGTCTCGAAACTCGGCGTTCACGGTCAAGCGACGGCCGCCGACATCGCGCTCCCGGCGAGCGTCCATCTCGACGCCGCCCCCGAGACGCTGATCGCCGCCGTCGAACCCTCGAAGACGGCCGAGATCGTCGCCGCCGACGAAACCGCGGCCGTCGAAGCCGCAGCCGAACCCGAGGTCGCGGCGGAGACGCCCGCCGAGAGCGACGCGACGGGCGCCCCGGCCGACGCCGAGGCCAAGCCGTAGCGGGAACGCGCCTCATCGCCGGGCTCGGCAATCCGGGCACGCGGTACGAGCGGACCCGGCACAACGCCGGGTTCGTCGTCGCCGACCGGCTCGCCGAGCGGATGGGCGCGCAGTGGAAGACGAAGGACGGCGCGCGCGTGGCGCACGCGGCCGCGCGCGGCGTCGTCCTCGTCAAACCGCTCTCGTTCATGAACGAGAGCGGCATCCCGGTCCAGCGGATCGCCGCCTGGTGGAAGGCCGCACCCGCCGACATCCTCGTCGTGAGCGATGATCTCGATCTGCCATTCGGCCGCCTGCGCATGCGGGCCTCGGGCGGCTCCGGCGGCCACAACGGCCTGAAGTCGATCATCGCTCACCTGGGCGAAGGCTTCGCGCGCCTCCGCATCGGCATAGGCCGAGGGGGGTTCGGGGGGCGGGACTCGGCTGACGCCGAGTCTTCGCACTCGACTGACGCCGAGTCTTCGGACGCGATCGGGCACGTGCTCTCGCGGTTCTCGCAGGCCGAGGAACGGTCGCTCGCCACGGTCGCGGAGGCGGCGGCGGACGCGGCGCTGCAGTGGCTGGACGAAGGGCCGGTCGCGGCGATGAACGTCGTGAACGCGTGGCGTCTGCCATGAGAAGGTGGCGCGCCCGGACGGCGAATCTCGCTCGATGATCGACGCCTCCACTTTCGCGGGACGCAGTTTCGTCGTGCGGACCGACCGTTCGTGGGCCGCGGGCGGCACGTTCGCCGACGACCTGCGCTTCCTCTGCGAGCGCGGCATCCGGCCGATCGTCGTCGCGCCGTCGCGCGCGGACGCGCGCGACCACGTCCGCGCGCTGAACCGCTTCGCGGACCTCGCCGTCGGGCTGTCGGGCGCGGACGGCGCGCTGCTGCCCGCCGGCGGAGGCCACGTCGGCCGGGTCCGGACGCGCATCCTCGCGACCCTGACGGCCGCCGGCTACGTCCCCGTGGTCGAGCCCGTGGCGCTCGATCTGAGCGGTGCCGACGTCGATGTCTCCGCCGACGACGTCGCGGCGGCGATCGCCTCGGCGACCGAGGCCGTGCGCGCGCTCTTCTTCACGAGCGCGGGCGGCATCGTCGATCCCGCGACGGCGGTGCCGATCGGCGAGCTCACGCCGGCCGAGGCCCTCGCGCTCGCCGATGGCGACGATCTGTCAGAGGAACTGCGCGCCGTCGTCCGCGCCGCGGCTCGCGGCGTCCGCGCCGGCGTCGGGGCGGCGCAGATTCTCGACGGACGCATCGCCCACGCGACGATCGTCGAACTGCTCACCTCGCAGCACCTCGGCACGCAGGTCGCCGGCACCGTCTGGGTCGCCTAGCGGCAGCGGTCGGGGCGCCCCGCCGCCTGGGCGATGCGTTCCGCGGGCGGCGGCTGCTGCGCGAAGTACCAGCGCTGGATGCGGCCCGGGCAGAGCGGCTCGAGCGATTCGTCGGCGACGCGGACGTAGAGCCGGATCGCGGCGACCCGGTCGCCCGTCAGCCGCAGCGCGTAGGCATCCGCCGCCGTGCCGAGACGTCGCTCGACGTAGTGATATCCAGGGAGTGCGATCAGTCCCGCGATGCCGACGAAGGCACCGACGAGCGCGAGGCGTGCGAGCTGATCGTCGTCGCGCCGAAATCCCGCCCGATCCGCGAGCATGACGCCGAGCGCGATACAGACGATGAAGAGGAGCGTCCCGAGGAGCGCCTTCTTCAGGCCGTCGCCGACCACGTAATGGCCGAGAGCGTTTGCGACGAGCACGTCGAGTTCGCCGTCCGTCAGCGCCGCGAGCGCCGTGTCGGCGATGACGATCCGTTTCGTATTGAGGAAACCGTCGGCCCGGCCTTGGACGATGCCCGTCCGGCGCGAGATCGAGACGCGGAAATCGGGGACGTTCTGCAGGTGGGCGCGCCGCTCCAGCGTGTCGATGCGCCGGCCCGCGGCGCTGTGCGGCGAGATCGGTCCCATGCGATCGAAGAGCGGCGCGATCGCGACGGGATCGAGATAATTGATGCCGAGCGTCGCGAGAAAGAGCACGCCGATCGAGATCGCCCACCAGAGCCGCGTGCGATCGACCAGCGCGAAGACGATCGCCGTGACGATGCCGACGCCGAGGGCGTCGAGCGCGAAATTCGCGAGGCTGGCGCTGAGCCAGCTGCCGAGCGACTGATGCGCGAGGTCATAGTAATTTGCTAGCCGGTAGCGCGCGAACGAGGTCGGGGCGGCGGCGAGTGTCCCGAAGCCCGTCAGCCCGACGCCGTAGGCGAAGCGGAGTAGCGTCACGTTCGCAATCCGCCGGCGCAGCGCGTCGCGCATGCGCGCCGCCCCGCCGAGCCTCCAGAAGAAGAACAACGCGACGATCTGCGATCCCGCCCACAGAAAGTAGAGCGGCTCGAAATAGCGTTCGAGCGTCGTACCGATCTGCTGGCGCCGCGCGTCGACGAGCAGCCGCGGATCGCTCGTCGCGATCGTCTGCGCCGGGATCGCGGTGACGCGTCGATCCACGTACGGCAGCGAGGCTCGGGCCGCGGCACTCGTGCCGGCGCACGCACCGGCGATCAGCGCGAAGAGGAGGCAAAGCCGCAGCACGACCGTGCCGTGCCGCCTGCCAGAACCGCTCTGCGCCCCGTCTCTCGAAATACGTCGCCCTGCTGCGTGTGAGGCCGTCTCGTTTCGTCGCACCTTCGGAGGGCTCATGCGGGCGCCGGAGGCGCGGCCAGCCGACGCTAGGCGGCGCGAGGCCCCTTCTTGTCATAAGACGGTCCCGCGCGCCCTCAGATCCGGGCGGCCGCGCCCTTCGCCGTAAAGGCCAGCGGCAGTCCGAAGAAGACGACGTGCGAGACGAAGCCGATCACGAGACCGAGCATCGTGATCGGCATTCTCGGCGCCTGCGACAGCGGTACGACGATGAACGACATCACGACCCACGCGAGGATGCCGATCGCGATCCCTCCGGGCACCGGGCGACGCAGCCCGACGATCCGCTCGGCGAGGAAGACGTAGACCGCGGCAAAGACGATGCTGATCGCGAAGTGCATCGCGATGCCGAGGATGACGGTGCCCAGGCCCTCCGAGAAGGCCGCCATGCCGAGCACGGCCGAGGCGACGTACTGGTAGAAACCGCCGACGGTCGTCGCATGGAAGACGACGACCTCGAGGAGCAAGAGCCACGCGTCGACGATGACGCCGGCGACGACGCCGCTCCGCAGGATCGTCTGCACGCGCCGGCTCGGCGATTCGGTAGCGATGATACTTCTCGACATACGCTCACCATACGCGAAACGGGAGCCGCTCGGAAGGGGTCAGTTCGCGGTCGCCGCCGTCTGCTCGTCGCGTGCGGACTGCCGGCGCTTGATCTCCGGATTGCGCACGGCGCCGTAGCGCGGGCACTCCGGGCCGTTCGGCTCGTTGCAGTAGCCGCGCACGCAGGTGGCGCCGGCGTTCGAGAAGAGCGACGGCGCGGCGCGCTTCGAGAGGCGCAGCATCGCAAAGCCGAGCTCGCGGATCTCCCACTGCGCGTTGTTGCACGTGCGTAGCACGAAGAAGTCGAGCAGCGCGCGGGCGTTCGCCGTGATGACGATCTGCGTCTCGGCCGCGTTCGGCAGCACGAAGCGCGCGTCTTCGGGCGGCACGCCCGCGGCCAACGCCTCGGCGTAGAAGGCGGCGATCGTCGTCATCAGGTCGTCGTAGCGCGACTTGATCTCAGGGCGCGATGCGATCGACGGCGGCGTGATGAAATCGAACTGGCCTTTGACCTTGATGTAGCGCTGGCTCTTCTGTTCGTACGACATGTGCCGGTGCCGCACGAGCTGGTGCGTGAGCGCGCGCGAGACGCCCGAGACGCCGAACGTGAACATCGTGTGTTCGAACGTCGAAAGGTGGCCCGCGTCACGTACGCGCGCGACCATGGCGCCGACCTCTCCGTCGCGCCAGCTCTCGTCGATCGACTCGATGTCGCGCGGGCTGTAGCAGTTGCGCGCCGCCGTCGCGACGGCACGTTCCGGATCCGGCGAATGCGAGAGCAACGTGACTTTGAGCGCCATGCTCGCCCCTTCGCCGCGGGCACCCGCGCACCGCTCGTCCAAAGGCGACCGCGTGGCGACGTTCGAGGTGATCCATACGACGACGCGACTCGCGCGCATCGATGCCGCCGATCGCGAGTCGGCGAAGCGCCGCTTCGCGGCCTACGTGCTCTACGGCGAGACGGCGCATGTCGCAGCCGACGTCGAGACGGGCTTCGGCGACGACGCGGAGCTCGCTCCGTACGCCGGTGCTCCACCCGCGACCGCGGATCTGCGCGCGTGGCTCGCGCGACGCGACGCCGAGAGCGAACGCTTCGAGCCGGCGCTGTTCGAAGATCCGAGCCGCCGGATCGACGCCTACCTCCGGCTCCTCGCGGCAAACGACCCCTGGCGACTGGAAGGTCACGGCAGCCTCGGCCGGGCGCTGAGCGCCGTCCCCGCGTTCGCCGTGCTCGCGACGTGCGACGGGCGGATCCGGTACCGGTTCGAGGCGACGACGTTCCTCGACTACCTGCGGGCCGACGTCGCGCTCGCGATCGATCCCGCGCGGCCCGGCGCGACCGTGCGCGTCGCGAATCTCGTCGACGTCGCGGCCCTGCACGACGACGGCCTGCGCCAGATCGCGTCGTCGTACGACGTCATCGCGCGCGAATGCGCGCTCACCGCACCGTTCGCGAGCGGCACGAGCGCCGTCGCGATCGCCGAACCGTACGGCGTCGTCTTCGACGAACCGTCGTGGCGGGCATACGTCGACCACCGGCGTGAGGATCCTGAACGATTCTTGCCACCGGCGGGGTGGACGTCGGCGTTTCCGACGTACGGCGACGATCTCGGAATGTAGCGGTTCTTGCTATGCCGCGACGGCACTCTTCGCGAAGACGTCCGCGAGCATCCGGTACGATCGCGAGCGCGATGCGTAGTCCGGCGCGATCGTGACGATCATCAACTCCTCCGTACCGTACGCCGCTGCGAAGCGCTCGAGCCGGTCGCGAACGCCGGACGGCGTGCCGGCGATGATGCGCCGCGTCTGCGCGACCTCGGAGCGCTCGGTCGCGGTCCACGGATAGGCGCGCGTCTCCTCGAGCGACGGAATCGGCCCGGTGAGGCCGCGGAAGAGCCGCATGCGCCAGAGCGAGAGCGGCAGCGTCAGCTCCTCCGCCTCTTCTTCCGTCGGCGCGACGAGGACGGCGAGCGCGACCATCAGCCGCGGACGCTCGAAGCCCGGGCGCGGACGGAAAGCGTCGAGGTAGCCGCGCGCCAGATCCGGCGCGTCGCCGCCGATGAAGTGCGCGAAGCAGTACGGCAGGCCGAGGTCGGCGGCGAGGCTCGCGCCATACGGCGACGAGCCGAGCATCCAGACCTCCGGCGACGTCACGCCCGAGGGCATCGCGACGAGGCGCGCAAAGGGGCTCGACGGCGGCGTCGCGCCGCGCAGAAAATCGATCGTTTCGAGCACTTGGTGCGGAAAGAGCGAGGCGTCGCGGCTTTCGAGCGCGGCATTCACGAGTCCGGCGCCGCCGGGCGCGCGACCGACGCCGAGATCGATGCGGCCGGGCGCGAGCGCGTCGAGCATCCGGAACGACTCCGCGACCTTGAAGCCGGCGTAGTGCGGGAGCATGATGCCGCCCGTCCCGAGGCGGATGCGCGTCGTCTCGGCGGTGAGTCGCGCGAGCAGGATCTCGGGCGAGGCGTCGGCGAGACCGCCCATCGCGTGGTGCTCGGCGAGCCAGTAACGGTGATAGCCGAGGCCGTCCGCCTCCCGCGCGAGCGCGATCGTCGCCGCCACGGCCTCCGACGGCGTCGAGCCGGAGACGATCGGCGATTGGTCGAGGATGCTCAGCGTGAGGGCCATACGCGATACGAGTGGCTGCGAGCGGCGAACGGATGCACGCGTCAGCGGAGAAGCCCCCGTTCGCGGGAATGGGACGGGCATGCTCAACCGCGAGAAGCCGCCCGTTCCGCCGATTGCAGCCGCTCCGACGAAGCGGCCCGGACGCTGGTCGCTCTTACGACAGTTCGGCCGCGATTCGCATGCCCTCGGGGCGGCCGCGATGTCGTCCCGCAGCGCGACGCTCGTGCCGCGCACCGTAACGGCCGATCGCGTCGTGAAGTCGATCTGCCCGTACTGCGCGGTCGGCTGCGGCCAAAAAGTATACGTGAAAGACGAGAAGGTCGTTCACATCGAAGGCGATCCGGATTCGCCGATCTCGCGCGGCCGGCTCTGTCCCAAGGGCTCCGCGACGCGCACGATGGCGGAGAGCGAACGCCGCGAGCTCCACGTGAAATACCGGCGGCCGTACGGCACCGCTTGGGAGTCGCTCGACCTCGAATCGGCGCTCGAGATGATCGCCGACCGCATCATCAAAACGCGTCATGAGACGTGGCAACGCGAAGACGCGGAGGGCCGGCTGCTGAATCGGACGCTCGGGATCGCGCATCTCGGCGGCGCGACGCTCGACAACGAAGAGAACTATCTGATGAAAAAGCTCTACTCCGGCCTCGGAGTCGTGCAGGTCGAGAACCAAGCTCGAATATGACATAGCTCGACGGTGCCGGGTCTCGGCGCCTCATTCGGTCGCGGCGGTGCGACGACGTTCCAGCAGGATCTGCAACACAGCGACTGCATCGTCATCATGGGCTCGAACATGGCGGAGATCACCCCGTCGGCTTTCAGTGGGTCATGGAGGCCCGTGAGAAGGGCGCGCACGTCGCGCACGTCGATCCGCGCTTCACGCGCACCTCGGCCGTCGCGACGCAGTACGTCAAGATCCGCCCCGGCACCGACGTCGCGTTCCTCGGCGGCCTGCTCCATTACATCATCGCAAACGAGCGCTGGTTCGACGAGTACGTCAAAGCGTACACGAATGCAACGACCATCGTCGACGACCGCTTCGTCGATACGGAGGAGGGCGACGGCGTCTTCTCCGGCTTCGATGAGACCAAGAAGAAATACGACATCGCGTCGTGGCAGTACGACGGCATCTCCGTGGTCGCGGCGGCGGGTGAGAAGATCGACCCGTACGTGCACGACGCGGAGGACCACCCGGAGGGCCTGCCCGCGCGCGACGAGGCCGCAGCAGAGCAGCCGTTCACCCGCGGGAGGCCGCCGCACGAGGATCCGACGATGCAGGATCCGCGCTGCATCTTCCAGCTGCTCAAAAAACACTACGCGCGCTACACGCCCGAGATGGTCGAGCGCATCTGCGGTACGCCGCAGGCCGAGTTCCTGCACTTGGCAAAAACGCTCTGCGACAACAGCGGCCGCGAGCGTACGAGCGCCTTCTGCTATGCGGTCGGCTGGACGCATCACTCGATCGCCGTGCAATACATCCGCGCGGCCGCGATCGTCCAGATGCTGCTCGGCAACATGGGCCGTCCCGGCGGCGGGATCCTCGCCCTCCGCGGCCACGCGTCGATCCAAGGCTCGACCGACATCCCGACGCTCTTCGATCTCTTACCGGGCTATCTCCCGATGCCGAAGGTCACGCAGCCCGACCGGAAGACGTACGTCGATCAAGTCACCTCGAAAGGCGGCTTCTGGGGCCACGCCGACGCCTACACCGTCAGTCTCATGAAAGCATGGTACGGCAGTAACGCGACGGCCGGCAACGACTTCGGCTTTCAATACATGCCGCGGCTGACCGGCGACCACTCGACGTTCCCGACGATGATGGGCATGATCGCGGGCGACGTCAAAGGCTTCATCGTCACGGGTGAGAACCCCGCGGTCGGTTCGGCGAATGGTTCGCTCAATCGCCGCGGCCTGGCAAATCTCGAGTGGCTGGTCGTGCGCGATTTCTTCGAGATCGAGACGGCGTCGTTCTGGTACAACTCGGCCGAGATCGAGACCGGCACGTTGAAGACGGAACAGATCAAGACGGAGATCTTCTTCCTGCCGGCGGCCGACCACTTGCAGAAGAGCGGCTCGTTTACGAACACGCAGCGCCTCCTGCAATGGCACCGGAAGGCCATCGAACCGGAGGGCGATTGCCGCTCCGAATTGTCGTTCTACTACCACCTCGGCCGGCGGATCCGCGAAAAGCTGAAGAACTCGACCGATCCGCGCGACCGGGCCGTGCTCGACCTCACGTGGGAGTATCCGACGTACGGACCGCTCGAGGATGTCGACGGCGACGCCGTGCTCGCGGAGATCAACGGCTACACGGTCGCGGACCGCAAGATGGTGTCATCCTACACGGAGCTCGCGGCCGACGGGTCGACGGCCTGCGGCTGTTGGATCTACGCCGGCGTCCGCAAAGAGGGCGTCAACCAAGCCGACCGCCGCAAACCCGGCAACGAACAGACGTGGATCGCTCCCGAATGGGGCTGGGCATGGCCAGCCAATCGCCGTCAGCTGTACAACCGCGCCTCGGCCGACCCCGAGGGCAAGCCGTGGAGCGAGCGCAAGAAGCTCGTCTGGTGGGACACCGAGAAGGCGGAATGGACGGGCTACGACGTACCCGATTTCGTCGCGACGAAGGCGCCGGGTTACGTCCCGCCGGCCGGCGCGAAAGCCGAGCAGGCGCACGACGGCCGGTCACCCTTCATCATGCAGAGCGATGGCAAAGCGTGGCTCATGGCGCCGAGCGGCATCGTCGACGGTCCCTTTCCGACGCATTACGAACCGCACGAGTCGCCAATAAGGAATCTGCTCCATCCGTCGCGTCGGGAGAACCCGGCGCTCGAGCGCTGGAAGCGCGTCGACAATCCGTCCAATCCGTCGGCCGGCGAAGCGGGCGAAGGCGTCTATCCGTACATCATGACGACCTATCGCATCGTCGAGCACCACACCGCGGGCGCGATGTCGCGCAACGTCCCGCATCTCGCCGAATTGCAGCCCGAGGCGTTCTGCGAGATCGGTCCGGCGCTCGCCGCGGAGCGCGGCCTCTCGAACGGCGGCTGGGCGACGATCGTCTCGTCGCGCAGCGCGATCGAGGCGCGCGTGCTCGTCACGGAGCGCATCGCCGACTACGTGATCGACGGGAAGACGCAGCACGTCATCGGACTGCCGTTCCACTGGGGCGTCAGCGGCATCGTCACGGGCGATTCGGCAAACGACCTGCTCAGCATCGCGGCGGATCCGAACGTCCACATCATGGACACGAAAGCCGCGACCTGCGACATCCTGCCGGGACGCCGCCCGCGCGGTCCGGCTCTGCGGGAACTTGTCAACACGTACCGTCGCCGCGCGACGCTCGAAGAGGAAGCGTGATGGATCTCTACGACTCGACCCTCGCGTCGGCGGAGCTCGCGACGTACGAGCTCCCGCGAGAACGGGTCGGGTTCTTCACCGACACGACGCTCTGCATCGGCTGCAAGGCGTGCGAGGTCGCCTGCAAGGAATGGAACGAGCTGCCCGCCGACGGCTACACGTTCACGGGGGAGTCGTATGACAATACGAGCGCCCTCGGCCCGACGACGTGGCGCCACGTGACGTTCGTCGAACAGCTCGCCGCGCAGACCGGCGGCGACGTCATCCACGCGGACGGCGGCCGGTGGCTCATGGAGTCGGACGTCTGCAAGCACTGCACCCACGCGGCCTGTCTCGAGGTCTGTCCGACGGGCGCGCTGTTACGCACGGAGTTCGGAACGGTCGTCGTACAAGAAGATGTCTGCAACGGCTGCGGGTACTGCGTGCCGGCCTGCCCGTTCGGCGTGATCGCGAAGAACGAAGAGGAGGGTCAGGTCGGCAAGTGCACGCTCTGCTACGACCGCCTCAAAGCCGATGAGACGCCGGCCTGCGCGAAGGCGTGTCCGACGCAATCGATCCAATTCGGGAACCTCGACGAACTGCAGACGCGCGCGGACGAGCGGCTGAAGAGCGTGGTGGACGGCGGCTTCTACCGCGACGCGAGCCTCTATCTGCGCGACCCGGGCGACGGGATCGGCGGCGGCGGTGCGTTCTTCTTGCTGCTCGACAAACCGGAGGTGTACGGCCTGCCGCCCGACCCCGTCGACACGACGCGCGACCTCATGACGATGTACCGCACGGCCGCGCTCGCGGCGCTGGCCCTCGCCTGCCTGACGGCGCTCGCGAGCATCGGAACGCGCGCGTGAGCGATTCGTACTATGGCCGGCCGATCGTCAAGCCGCACGTCTGGCAGTGGTATATTCCTGCCTATTTCTGGATCGGCGGGATGGCCGGCGCGTCCTCCGTGCTCTCGCTCGTCGCACGCGCGAACGGGCGTCACGCCGTCGCCCGGATCTCGAATATTGCGGCGTTCTCCGGGATCGTCGTCGCACCGGTCCTGCTGACCGCCGACCTCGGCAGGCCGCTGCGCTCTCTCAACATGCTGCGCGTCTTCAAGGTGACGTCGCCGATGAGCGTCGGGACGTGGCTGCTGATCGGTTTTAGCGGTGCCGTAACGCTCGCGACCTCAGCCGACCTCTTCGGCCCGCGGCCGCTCGCCGTCGCAGCCGAAGTCGGGGCCGCCGCTCTCGGCGCGCCGTTCGCCGTCTACACGGCCGTCCTGATCGCCGACACCGCGACGCCGATCTGGCACGAAGCGCACGACACGCTGCCGTTCGTCTTCGTCGCGAGCGGCCTCGCGGGCGCGGGTGCCGTCGCGACGGCCTTCGCCGGACCCGACGACCGCGCACTTCCGCGCCGCGCGATGCTCGCCGGCGGTGTCGCGCTTCTCGCGGGAAGCGAGATCATGGAGAAGCGGCTCGGCACGTTCCTCGCGGAGCCCTATCACAAGGGCGAGGCGGGCCGGCTGCACGAGCTCGCGACGCTCTCCGGAATCGTCGGCCTCGCGTTCGGCCTCATCGCCGGCACGAACGCCTCGCTCAACCGGATCGCGGCGGCCGGCATCGCGGCGGCCGGCATCCTCGAGCGGTTCGCGATCATGGCGGCCGGGACGGAGTCGGCGAACGATCCGAAGTACGTCGTCGTCCCGCAGCGCGAGCGCATCGCCGCGCGCGAAGCCGCGGCCGCCGCGGCAACGACGACGGCGTAGGCACGGTCAGCCGCCGGCGCTGAGCAGTCCAGCGATCGACCGAAAATAGGCCTCGAAGAGTTGCTCGATCGGAATCTGCCGCGCCGGAGACCCGTCGCGACCGACGGCCTCGAACGATCCGGTCCGCGCATCGTCGCTCATCGACAGTCCGACGACATCGGTGCCGTCGCCGAATGGCGGCGGCTCCATGTACACGGCGAACCGTCCCGCGCCGTCGACCGCGGCCGTGAAGCGGTACTGTTCCGCGAATTCGAGCGTGACGGCGTACGAGCCCTGAGCGACGTCGCCGCGCTCCGAGAGTTCGGCGAACGACTCGCCCGTCATCGGATCGAGCGCTTCGAGTTCGGCCGCGAGGCTCTGCTCGAGATAGTACGCGAGCGCCGCGAGATGGCGCCCCCGCTCCTGACGCAGGGCAACGATTTCGCGCCGCGCCTCGCGCACGGGCTCGAAGATCTCGGCATAGCGTCTCGCGTCGTCGTTCATGCGAGCCGCGTTCGGCGCTACGACGTCGCCGGCTTCTTGCCGATCGAGCGCGCGGGGTTGCCGACGACGCGGTCGTCCGCCGGCACGTCGCGGATGACGACGGCGCTCGCGCCCGTCGCCGAGCGGTCGCCGAGCGTCACGGGCGCGACGAGCGAGGTGTTCGAGCCGACGAAGACGTCTTCACCGATCGTCGTCGCGTTCTTGCGCGCGCCGTCGTAATTGCACGTGATCGTGCCGGCGCCGACGTTCGTGCGCGCGCCGACGTTCGCGTCGCCGAGATAGGTCAGGTGGCCGGCCTTCACGCCGGCCGCGAGGGTCGACTTCTTCACTTCCACGAAGTTGCCGATGCGTGCGCCCGTGCCGATCTCCGTGCCGCCGCGAACGTGCGCCCACGGTCCGATCAGTGCGAAGTCGCCGACCGAGCTGTCGATGACGACGCTGTCGCTCACGACCGCGTGCTCGCCGATCCGTGCGTTCTGCAGACGCGTGTTGGGCCCGATCTCACTATGCGCGCCGATCGTCGTCCGACGTCCGATCGTCGTGTTCGGCAGAATCGTGACGTCGGCTGCGATCGTGAGCTCCGGCTCGAGCCACGTCGTTGCGGGATCGACGATCGTGACGCCGGCGCGCATGTGGTGCTCGCAGAGCCGCGCGTTCAGGCGCGCGTGCGCCGCGGCGAGTTCGACGCGGTCGTTCACGCCGAGCACGGTCTCGTAATCGGTTGCGACGACCGGCACGACCGCCCCGCCGCCGGCGACGAGGGCCGCGATCGTACCCGTGAGATAGTACTCGGCCTGCACGTTGTCGTTCTTCAACTCCGCGATCGCCGCACGTAGCTTCGGTTCGTCATACGCATAGAGGCCGGCGTTCATCTCGTCGATCGCGAGTTCGTCCGGCGTCGCGTCGCGCTGCTCGACGATGCGCGCCACGCGTTCGCCGTCGCGCACGATGCGCCCGAAGTTCGAGGGCAGCGGCATTCGCGCCGTCACGAGTGCGAGCGCGGCGTCGTGAGCGAGCACGCGCGCGACGAGCGCGCCGTCGATCAGCGGCATGTCGCCGTTGAGCACGAGCACGCGACCCGTGCCTTCCGTCAGCGCCGCGAGCGCGACCTGCACGGCGTGACCCGTGCCGAGCTGCGGCTCCTGACGCACCGTTCGCACGTCGTCGTGGCCGGCGCGCGCCGCGACCCCGGCGACGTGCGGTTCGAGCTCGGCGTTCGTCACGACGACGACGTCCCGCACGCCCGCGTCGTGCAGCGCGCGCAACACGTGCCAGAGCATCTCGCGGCCGCCGACGCCGTGCAGCACCTTCGGCCACGTACTCTTCATGCGCGTGCCTTTGCCGGCCGCGAGAACGATCGCCCGAACCGTCACGCCGCTCGCTCCTGCGGTCACGCCGTCTCCTCCACTCGCTCCGCCAGATACGCGGCTTGCCAGGCCGTCTGCTCTCGTGCCGATGGGGCACCGAGCAGCGCGAGCGCGCGCCGCAGACGTTCGCGCACGAGGTCGCGACCGAGCACCGCGATCGAATCGAAGAGCGGTACCGACTGCGCGCTGCCCGTCACGGCGACGTAGAGCGGGCGCGTGGCATCTTTCAGCTTGACGCCGAGCCGCTCGCAGAGCGCGCGGACGCTCGCGTCGATCGCATCGCGCGAATACGTCTCGAGCGCGTCGAGCGCCCACATCGTGCAGGCGAGCATCTGCCGCGTCGGCAGTTCCTCGAGCCTCCCGCCGCGCAGATCCTCGACGCTCACGTCGAGACCGCCCGAGAAAAAGAACGCGACCAGCGGCCCGAGATCCGAGAGCCGCTTGACGCGGCCGCGCGCGAGCGGTGCGATCCGCTCGAGATAGCCGGGATTGAGCGCCCAGGCACGCACGCGCTCGCCGAAGGCCCGGTCGTCGAGCCGCTCGTTCAGGTAGCGGCCGTTGAGCCAGTCGAGTTTCGCGACGTCGAAAACGGGCCCGGCGAGTGACATCTTGCCAAGATCGAGCCGCCGCGCGATCTCGCCGAAATCCATCATCTCGTCCTCACCGCCGCTCGAGATCGTCAGCAGACCGAGGAAGTTCGTCAGCGCCTCCGGCAGGTACCCCATCCGTTCGTAGAAGAGGATCGACGTCGGATTCTTGCGTTTGCTGAGCTTGCTGCGATCGGCGTTACGGAGCAGCGGCAGGTGGCCGAGCTTCGGCATCTCCCACCCGAAGGCGCGGTAGAGCAACAGATGCTTCGGTGCCGAAGGAATCCATTCTTCGCCGCGGAGCACGTGCGTGATGCCCATCAGATGATCGTCGACGACGTTTGCGAGATGGTAGGTAGGCCACCCGTCACTCTTGACAAGAATCTGCATGTCGACGATCGAGAGGTCGATCTCGACGGGACCCCGCAGCAGGTCGTCGATCGTCACGACGCCCTCGCTCGGCACCGTCATGCGCACGACGTGCGGTTCGCCCGCGGCGAGTCGCGCCTCGACGTCGGCCTGCGTGCGCCGCAGGCAGAGCCCGTCGTAGGCGGGCGGCCGGCCGGCCGCGCGCTGCTCCGCGCGCATCGCATCGAGCCGCTGCGGCGTGCAGAAACAGCGAAACGCGTGACCGCTCGCGAGCAATCGCGCGGCGTGCGCGGCATAGAGTTCCAGGCGTTCGCTCTGCCGGTAGGGACCGTGCGGTCCGCCGACGTCCGGACCTTCGTCCCACGCGAGGCCGAGCCAGCGCAGCGCCTCGAGGATGACGCGCTCGGAGGCCGGCGTGCTGCGCGCGCGGTCCGTATCCTCGATGCGTAGCAAGAACGCGCCACCATGCCGACGAGCGAACGCAGCGTTGACGAGCGCGACGTAGGCGGTGCCGACGTGCGGGTCGCCCGTCGGCGAGGGCGCGACGCGCGTGCGGACGGCCGGAGGCGGCGAGCCCTCGTGATCGGTCACGCGTGCGGCGCGGTGGTACGAGACATGTCGGGTCGCCTTCGCCGTCCCGTTCGCGAATCCACGCCCGGCGCGCGGAGTTGCGGTATGCTCAGCCGGCGAATGAGCGCGGCATCATGACGTCTCCAAGCGATCCGACCTCGACGTTCGGCGCTCCGTTCGTCGCACCGGTCCCTCGCCCGAACCTCCCGCTCGCGATCGCCGTCGCGTTCCTCGTCGGCTGGGCGGTGCGGACGTTCGGCCGCGGACGCACTCGAGCGTTCGGCATCGCGGGCGGTCTGCTCGCGATCGTCGGCGTCGCGCTCGGCGAGATCTTCAGCTTCTACGCACTCTGGAATCACGAGCACCCGGCGCTCGGCGATCTCCTCGCGATCCCGTTCGGCGAAGTGATCGACAACGTGGAACGCTGGCCCGTGACCGTCCGGATCATCTGAGAGCCGCTCAGCCGACGAGGGTCCGCCGCGCGCCCGCTTCGCGTTCGACGAACGCGACGATCTCGGCGAGCGGCGCGCCCGGCGTGAAGATCTCGCGCACGCCGAGGGCCTTGAGTTCGCGGGCGTCGTCGGCCGGGATCGTCCCGCCGCCGAAAAAGACGATGTCCCCCGCGCCCTGCGCGCGCAACTGCTCGACGACGAGCGGGAAGAGTGTCATGTGCGCGCCGGAGAGGATCGAGAGGCCGATGCCGTCGGCATCTTCCTGCACCGCCGTCTGCACGATCTGCTCCGGCGTCTGGAAGAGCCCGGTGTAGATGATCTCCATGCCGGCGTCGCGCAGCGCGCGCGCGATCACTTTCGCTCCGCGATCGTGTCCGTCGAGGCCGGCTTTCGCGATGATGATGCGGAGGGGACGCTCTGCCATACGGCGTCTCTTCGCCGCCGCGCCGATTTCCCCACGTGGTGCCGGGCGGGGACCCGCGCGCTCCGTCGAAGCTCCGCGGCACGCTCCCCCATCCGCAAAGCCGAGGACGACGTGCCCGACGGACTCATCCACCCGCACGAAAAGCCGCTCTTCATCGCGGCCCTGACGGTGAGCATCTTTTTCTACCTGCTCTGCATCGTCAGCATCGTCTTCCTCGTGTACCTCCCCTTCGTCGTCGCCTTTCTCGTCATCTCGCAGGGGCTCGCGCTCGGGCACCTGCGCGGAAACGCGGTCCGCGTCACGCCGGCGCAGTTCCCCGATCTCTATGCATCGCGGAACGCACGGCGGGCCGCATGGGCCTCGCCGTGATGCCGGCGATCTACGTCGTGCAGGAGGGCGGGTTCCTGAACGCGTTCGCCGTGCGCTTCTTCGGCCGCGATTTCATGGTCGTCTACGCCGAGGCGTACCTCGTCGCAAAGCAGCAGGGCGAAGCGGAGCTCGCATTCATCGTCGCCCACGAGATGGCGCATCTCCAGCGTCGCCACACGCTGAAGAAGGCCCTGACGTATCCGGCGGCGTTCGTGCCGTTCCTCGGCCCCGCATACTCGCGCGCCTGCGAATACACGGCGGACGCGATCGGCGCCGCCTGCGAGCCGGCCGGTGCCGCGAATAGCATGTTATTGCTCGCCTCCGGACGTCATCTGTACCGGTCCGTCGACGGCAACGTGTTCCTCGCGCAAGACGTCCACGACCGCAATGGGTGGGTCGTCGTCGCGGAGTTGTTCGCCTCGCATCCGACGCTCCCGAAGCGCCTCGGCGCGATCGCCCGTCAGCTCGCCGCGCCGCCGGTCCCGACCCCTGCGAACGCCGCGTATGCGCGGGCGAGCCTTCCCTCACCGCTCCCCTAGCGGCGGTCACACGTAAGAAGTTGCCAGTCGAGGACGTCGACGTCGACGATCTCGCCCATGCGGAGCACGGCGTCGCCGGGCGGGACGACGATCAGTCCCGCGGCGGTCGCGGCGATGCGCGTCAGCGACGAGCACTGCTCGCCGAGCGGCGTCGCGACGAGCCGCCCGTCACGATCGAGCGCGAGTGCGGCGAACGCGGCGAAGGTTCGCTCGCCCTTCGCCCGCAGCGTGCCGGAGAGCCGCGCCCGCGCGCGCGGCGGTCGGGGACTCTCCGCGCCCTGCATCGCGGCGAGCGCCGGTATGACAAATTCATGCAAAGCGACGAAGGCGGCTGCGGGATTGCCCGGCAGGGTCGCGACCGCGACGTCGCCGAGCCGGCCGAACCCCGTCGGCTTCGCCGGCCGCAGCGCCACCGACGCGAACGCCGGCACGACGCCGAGCGCGGCGAGCGTCGCCTTGACGGCGTCGCGCGTGCCGACGGAGGCGCCGCCGGTCGTCACGACGAGATCGCTCTCGCGCAGGGCGCGCGCGAGGGCTTCGCACAGCGCCTCGTCGTCGTCCGGAACGTGGCGCACGGAGACGATCGCGGCACCGGCGGCCGCGAGCGTCGCGACAAGCAGCGTCGCGTTGCTGTTGCGGATCTGGCCCGCCGCGGGACGCGCGTCGACGGCGACGATCTCGGTTCCGGTCGTGAGGACGGCGACGCACGGCCGCCGCGCGACGACCACGGTCGCGGTGCCGTTCGCGGCGAGCAGCGCCATTCGCGCCGGAGCGAGACGCTCGCCGCGCCGCGCGAGCCGGTCGCCCGCCCGTGCGTCGTCGCCCGTCGGAAAGATATGGTCGCCCGGCGCGATTGCGGCCGGACCCGACACTCGCCCCGCGCGGCTCTCGACGGCCTCGACCGGCACGACGGCGTCGGCGCCGCGCGGCAGCGGCGCTCCCGTCGCGATCGGCGAAGCCGTGCCGGGGACCAGCACGGCCGCTCCGCGCTCGGCGAAGATCGGCGCCGCGAGCGCTAGCGAGAAACGGCTCCCGTCCGAATAGCCCGAACCTGCCATAAGGTCGGCGACCCGGACCGCGAAGCCGTCCATTGCGGAGCGCGCGAACGGCACGAGATCCGCCTCGGCGACGACGTCCCCTGCGAGCACGCGCCCCGCCGCCGCTGCGAGCGGGAGGTGTTCCGCCGGCATCGCCGCGCCGCAGGCGAGCGCGAGCCGCTGCGCTTCCTCGAACGAGGGGCGCGCCACGCCGTCCGGACGCGGGCCGCGCGGTGCCGTCTCGATCACGCGCCCGCTCCGGCAGCGATGCGCGCGTCGCCGGCATACACGTTGAAGCGCTCGTCCCGAACGAAACCCGCGAGCGTCATGCCGAAGCGGCGCGCGAGGTCGACCGCGAGACTCGAGGGCGCCGAGACCGCGCAGAGCACGGGCACGCGGGCGACGAGCGCCTTCTGCACGAGCTCGTAGCTCGCGCGGCCGCTGAGGAGCACGACCGCCTCGGCGAGCGGCAGACGCCCCTCGAGGAGCGCCCAGCCGACGAGCTTGTCGAGCGCGTTGTGGCGCCCGACGTCCTCGCGCACGGCGACGAGCTCACCGCCGCTCGTGAACAGGGCCGCCGCGTGCAGCCCGCCCGTCTGCGCGAAGACGCCCTGTGCCGCGCGCAGCCGCTCCGGCAAGCGGGCGATCGTCGCCGGTGCGACCTGCGGGCCGGACGGCAGCGCCGCGACGCCGCGCAGCTCGAGCGCCTCGAGGCTGGCCTTGCCGCAGATGCCGCAGGCGCTCGTCGTCGCGAAGTGGCGTTCGAGCGGCTCGAGGGTCGGGAGGGCCGTCGCGGCGAGATCGGCGTTCACGATGTTGAAGCGCTGCTCGGCATCGACGTCCCGGTCGACGCAGTACGTGAGACCGCGCAGGTCCGCGCGGCTCGCGATCAGGCCTTCGCCGTGCAGAAAGCCCGCGGCGAGTTCGAAGTCGTGCCCGGGCGTGCGCATCGTGATCGCGAGCGTCGCGCGCGCCCTGCCGGCGCGCAGCCGGAGTTCGAGCGGCTCCTCCGTCGCGAGCCGATCCTCGCGCTCGGCCCGCACGCCGCGCTCGTACCGAACGACGCGCGCGCTCGTCGCGGGTCCGGGCGGGAGCGCGAGTTCGGCGGCCGCGCGAGCGAGCGCGGCCTCAGCGGACGCGTGGGCCGTCTCCGTCGTACCGGGTCGCGCGTCACCTGAGGAAGCGTGCTGCATGGGCGTCACGGTCGTCGTTTCGCGGAGCCTCACGCGGGTACCCAGGCAAGGTGCGCGTCCTGACGTTGAATGCCGGATCCCGAAGCCATAACGTCCGGCTGTACGACGTGCCGGACGACGCGCTCGGAGGCGCGGGTGCGATCTCCGCGCTCGAGCCCCCCGCGCCGCTCTGGCAGGACGAAAACGAAGCGAGCGATCGCGGCTTCGCGTCATTACTCGCAGCGTACGACGGTCCGCCTCCCGACCTCGCGGCACACCGCATCGTCCATGGCGGCGAGGCCCTCGCGACGACGCTTGCCGCGCGCATCGATGCGACGGTCCGGGCGCAGATCGAAGCCGCGATCCCGCTCGCGCCCTCACACGTCCCGCTCGCGCTCGAAGGCGTCGACGCGGTCGTAGCGCGCTTCGGCGAGGGCGTCGACAACGTCGCCGTGTTCGACACGTTGCTCGGAGTCGATGCGCCGCCGTTCGCCACGACCTGCGCGGTGCCGGCGGCGTGGCGCGAGCGTTACGGCGTCCGTCGCTACGGTTTCCACGGCATCAGCCAGCGCGACGTGCTCGACCGGCTCGAGATGCTCTATGGACGCGATGACGGGCGACGGACGATCTCCGTGCACCTCGGCAGCGGCTGCTCCATCTCGGCCTTCGAGGGACGGCGCGCGATCGAAACGACGATGGGCTTGACGCCCTCCGAGGGCCTCGTCATGGGCACGCGCAGCGGCAGCATCGATCCCGGCGTCATCTTCACGTTGCTCCGCGCCGGAATGTCGCCGGACGACCTCGAGCGCGCACTGGCAAAAGAGTCGGGCCTGCTCGGACTCTCGGGCGGTCGCTCGTCCGACACGCGCGACCTCACGGAGGCGCGCGACCGGGGCGACGCGGCGGCCGGCTTCGCGCTCGCGTACGACGCCTACCGCGTCCGCTGGCACATCGGTGCGCTCGCCGCGGCGACCGGCGGCATCGACGTGCTCTCGTTCACGGGGCCCGTCGGCGAGCACGTCGCGGAGATGCGCGCCGCGGCGTGCGCGGGACTCGCGTTCTTCGGCGTCGCGATCGATCTCGCGCGCAACGCCATGGCGAGACCGGACTGCGACGTCGCGGGTTCGTCGTCGCGCGTCCGGATCGCCGTCATCCGCACGCTCGAAGAATGGGCGATGGCGCGCCTCGCAGCGGCGCTCGCTCGCGGGCGCTAGACGATTCCTCGTGCGAGCCATGCGGCAGCACGCCGTCCGGTAGCGGGCCGACTCATACGGGGAGCCGCGCTCAGAAGGCGGCGCGTTCGACGTAGCGGCCGTAGACCGCGACCATCGCATCGACGATCTCGCCTTCGGTCGCGAGCGCCTTGACGGCGTCGATCAGCGGCGGCATCACGCTACGCGACGGATCGCCGCAGGCGCGCCGCAGATCCGCGAGCGCCGCCCGGGCGGCCTCGCCGTCGCGGCGCTCGCGGACGCTCGCGACGCCGCGCACCTGGCCCGCTTCGATCTCGCGGCCGATCCTGAGCAAGTCCGCTCCCGCGCTCTCCTCGGGGCGCTCGAAGGCGTTGACGCCGACGATCACGCGCTCGTGCGATTCGAGCGACCGCTGATAGCGGTAGGACGCATCGGCGATCTCGTGCTGGAAGAAGCCGGCTTCGATCGCCTCGACGACGCCGCCGTACGCTTCGATCTGCGCGAAATACGACTCGGCCTGACGCTCGAGTTCGTCCGTGAGCGACTCGACGAAGTACGAGCCGCCGAGCGGGTCGGCGACGTTCGTCACGCCGGTCTCGTAGGCAAGTACTTGCTGCGTGCGCAGCGCGATCTCGACCGAACGCTCCGTCGGCAGCGCCATCACTTCGTCCATCGAGTTCGTATGGAGCGACTGCGTCCCGCCGAGCACGGCTGCGAGCGCCTCGTAGGCGACGCGCACGATGTTGTTCTCGGGCTGTTGCGCGGTCGCGCTGCAGCCGGCGGTCTGCGTGTGAAAGCGCAGCGTCCACGACCGCGGATCCTTCGCGCCGTACCGATCGCGCATCCGGCGCGCGTAGATGCGCCGCGCCGCGCGGTACTTGCAGATCTCTTCGAAGAAGTCGATGTGCGCGTTGAAGAAGAACGAGAGCCGCGGTGCGAAGGCATCGACGTCGAGGCCGCCCGCGATCGCCGCTTCGACGTAGGCAAAACCGTTCGCGAGCGTGAAGGCAAGTTCTTGCGCGGCGGTCGAGCCCGCCTCGCGGATGTGATAGCCGCTGACCGAGATCGTGTTCCACTTCGGCATCTCGGCCGTGCAGAATTTCATCATGTCGACGATCAGCCGCACGTGCGGCCGCGGCGGAAAGATCCACTCTTTCTGCGCGATGTATTCTTTGAGGATGTCGGCCTGCAACGTGCCGCCGAGCGCCGCGCGGGGGATGCCCTTGCTCTCCGCGGTCACGACGTACTGAGCGAGAGCGATGCAGGCGGGACCGTTGATCGTCATCGACGTCGTGATCTCGCCGAGATCGATACCATCGAAGAGCACTTGCATGTCGGCGAGCGAGTCGATCGCGACGCCGCACTTGCCGACCTCGCCGCGCGACTGCGGGGCGTCGGAGTCGAAGCCCATGAGCGTCGGCATGTCGAAGGCGACGGAGAGGCCTTGCTGACCCTGCGAGAGCAAGAAATGATACCGCTCGTTCGTCTGCTTCGCATTGCCGAAGCCCGCGAATTGACGCATCGTCCAGAGCCGCTCGCGATACATCGACGGATGGATGCCGCGCGTGTAGGGAAACTCACCCGGATAGGCGAGGTCGCGCGCGAGATCCAGCCCCGCCACGTCCTCCGGGCCGTACAGGGCCTTCAGCGGGACGTCCGAGATCGTGCGATCCGTCGCTCCGGAGCCCGCGCCGGTGCGAGGCCTAGCCGCCTCCGCGCGGCGCCGGTACCGTTCGCCCTGCTCTTCGAATGCGCCGTCCGTGCCCGGACGATCGATCATCTTTGCCATGGCACTCCTCCGAGGCTCGCCCGCGCGAGTCTACTTCGCCGCTTTCTCCACGTCGGCGAGATTTTCTGCGTTATACGCTTCGCGTTTGGCGTACACGATATTTCCACCGCCGTCGCAGACGACGACGCCCGCAGCGTGCTTGTCACCGGGCGGCACGAGATCGCGCCAGCCGTTCCCGTTGAACGTGATCAGCACGTTGCTGTTCATCGTCGCGGTGTTGCCCGCCGAGGCGCCCGCGACGAGCTTGCGCACGCGGCTGCGCGCGAAGAACGCCGTCTTGTCCGCGACGACGACGACGAAGACGTCTGCGTTGCCGGCACCGTGCTGGTTCAGCAGCTTGCTCGACCACGACTTCATGTCGCTCTCGGCTTCCTTCGTATAGGCGAGGAGCAGCACGAGCGGCTTGCCGGTCGCGTCGTTCGGCAGCACGACGTGCGTGCCGCCCATCGAATCCGCCTCGAGTCGCGGCAACTCCCCTGCGGAGGCTCGCGCACCGAGCGCCAGCGCGCACGCGGCGACGAGGGCGAGATTACGTAACGGCGGATGGAATCTCATGGGCGAGCCTTTCGAACGGGGCTTCCGCGACGGCCGAGTTGGACCCGGCGCGGCGGAGCAGGGGGAGCAGCAGGAGCGACAGGAGCAGGAACGCGCCGATCATGATCCACGCTTCGTTGAACGCGACGGTGGCCGCCGCCCGTTCCACGATGGGCGTGACGAACGCAATATCCGCGCGGTCCGCGTGCGCGACGTCGACGCCTTGGAAGAGGTCGACCGGGACGCCGACGAATCTGGCCGTTGCGGGGTCGCCTTTGACCAGCTGCTCCAGGAGGTTCTTGGCGATCGCGCTCGGCCGCACGTTGATGATCGTATCGACGAGCCCGATGCCGATCGCGCCGCCGATGTTTCGCATGAAGTTCAGCAGCCCGCTCGCATTTCCGAGCTCCTCGGCCGGCAATTCGTCGAGTGCGACGTTCGTGATCGACAGGATACAGAACAGCAGCGACGCGCCGCGGAGGATCTGCGGCACGAGCAACTCGTGGAAATCGCTCCGTGGATCCTGGAAGGCGTTCGCGAGCGCGCCCGCGCCGAAGAGCGCGAAGCCGAGCGCCGCGACCCAGCGCGCGGGCAGGCGCCGATCGGCGATCGCGGCGAGGGGCGCGGCGATCAGTTGCGCGACGCCCATCACCGTCATGACGACGCCGATCTCGAGCGGCGTATGGAAGCGCACGAAACCGAGGAAGAGCGGGAGCGTGTAGAGCGAGCCGAACAGCCCGATGCCTAGCACGAAATTGTACGCGCAGGCGGTCGAATAGCCGACGTGCCGCAGCGGCCGCAGATCGACGAGCGGTTCGTCGCGCCGCAGGCAACGGAAGACGAAGATCACGAGCCCGGCGAGCGTGAGCGCGAGCCACGCGAAGTCTCGTAGCGCGTGCCACGAATCCTCCGGCCCGACCTTGAGCATCGTCTGGAGCGAGCCGAGGCCGATCGCGAGCGCGATGAAGCCCGGCACGTCGATCGTCCGCCACGCCGAGCGGTCCGCCTCGTCGATCCGCACGACGCGCGCGACGACGATCGCCACGACGAGCCCGATCGGGATATTAACATAAAACAGCCAGTTCCACGTCAGCTTTTCGGCGATGTAGCCGCCGAGAAACGGCCCGACCGACGGCGCGAGCATGGCAAGGATTCCCGCGATCAGGATCGCGCGCGCGTGCAGCCGTTTCGGGAACATCTTATAGCCGGCGGCAAAAACCGTCGGAATGATGGCGCCCGCGGCAAATCCCTGCAGCGTGCGCCAGACAATCAGTGACACGAAGCTGTGCGAGAGGGCGCAGCCGAGACTCGTCAGCGCGAACCCGAACGTCGCCCCGAAAAAGAGCCAGCGCGTCGACATCGCGCGCGCGAGACGACCCGAGATCGCAATTGCGATCACCTCCGTGATGAGGTAGGCCGTCTGCACCCAGCTCAATTGGTCGAGCGGCGTCTTGAGGGAGGTCGCGATCCGGGGAAGCGCTGCCGCGACGATCTGGATATCCAAGATCGCCATGAAGAGGCCGAGACTCATCGTCGCGAATCCGAACCACTCCCGGCGATAAGTTTTCCGGTTCACTTGCGCGGCTTTCGCCGTCGTTCCCGGTGCCGCTTCCCAGGGAAGCCGGAAGAAGCAACCGACTTTCTCGACCTTTCGGTCAGCTGCCGATATCGAGCCCGATATCGAGCGCCGCGACGCTGTGCGTGAGCGCCCCGGAGGAGATGACGTCGACGCCCGAGCGGGCGACCTCCGCGATCGTCGTCGCGTCGATCGTGCCGGAGGCCTCGAGCACGACCCGGCCGGCCGCGAGGGCCACCGCTTCCCCGAGCCGAGCGGGCGTGAAGTTGTCGAGCAGGACGACGTCCGGAAGCGCCGCCGAGGCGAGAACCTCCCGGAGTTGGTCGAGCGAGTCGACCTCGATCTCCATCTTCACGAGGTGCCCGGCGCGCTCGCGCGCGCGCGAGAGCGCGACGCCGACGCCGCCCGCGAGAGCGACGTGGTTGTCTTTGATGAGGATCGCGTCGTCGAGGCGCAGCCGGTGGTTGCGGCCGCCGCCCGCGCGGACCGCGTACTTCTGCAGGGCGCGGAGCCCCGGCAGCGTCTTGCGGGTCTCCGTGACTGCGCACCGGCCCGGGCCGACGGCCGCGTCGACGGCCGCGACCGCGCGCGCCGTCGCCGTCGCGATACCGCTCAGATGCGAGAGCAGGTTCAGCGCCGTGCGTTCCGCTGCGAGCAAAGCGCGCGCGCGCGCCGTTACGATCGCGATCGTCGCGCCGGAGACGAGCGGCTCGCCGTCCCGGAGGCGCACGTCGAACCGCGCCTCCGGGTCGAGCGTTCGGATCGCGAAGAGGGCGACGTCGAGGCCGGCGAGGACGCCCGGCACCCGAGCGACGAATGCGGCGGTCGCGACGAGCTCCGCCGGCACGGTCGCCTCGCTCGTGAGATCGCCGCCGAGTCCGAGATCCTCGCGTAGCGCCGCTTCGACGAGCGGCGCGAAGAGGAGCGGCGGAAGCGGTTCGAGCCTCACCGGGCGCCGCCGAGGGCGACCGCCTCCCCGAGGCCCGCAGCCTCCGTAAGGCCCGCAGCCTCCGCGAGGCCGGCAGCCTCCGTGAGGCCCGCACCGCCGAGCGCGGCGTCCCCGAGCGTCACGAACGAATGGCGCGGGACGCCGCCCGTCGCCGCAAAGTCGCTCCGCTGGTGGCTGCCGCGACTCTCGCAGCGACGGAGCGCCGCGGTCGCGACGAGCGTCGCGACGGTCGCGGCATCGCGCACGGTCGCATCGGCCGTCTCGGCGGCGAGCCGCCGTGCGAAGATCAGCGCCCGGCCGAGACCCGTCGCGTCGCGTTCCACGCCGACGTCCGCGTACATCGACTGCCGCAGCCGCGCCATCGCGACGTCGGCACCCAGCACGACGCCGGTGCGCGCGGCCGCCGGCAGCGCCGCGAGCGCCGCGCGAGCGCCGTCGCGCAAGCCCGCATCGCTCGCCGGCGCCGTCGCCCGGACGGCACGAGCGATCCGCTCGGGATAGACGACCGATTCGAGCAGCGAGTTACTCGCCAGGCGATTCGCACCGTGCAGCCCCGTCGCCGCGACTTCGCCGCAGGCGTAGAGCCCCGCGACGTCCGTCCGGCCGTCGATGTCGACCGCGACGCCGCCCATGTGGTAGTGCGCCGCGGCGACGACCGGAATCTTGTCACGCCGCGGATCGATGCCGAAGCGCGCGCACGCGGCCGTCACGGTCGGGAAGCGCGTCGCGAGATCGATCGGCAGGTCGCGCGCGTCGAGATACGACCGCACGCCGGAGCGCCGGAGCGCGAAGACCCGCCGAGCGACGACGTCGCGCGGCGCGAGTTCGAGGGCGGAATCGATGCCGTCCATGATCCGGTTGCCGGCCGGGTCGACGAGCCGCGCGCCCTCGCCGCGCAGCGCCTCGGTCACGAGCGGCAGCGGATCCGCCGCGACGTCGAGCGCCGTCGGATGGAACTGCACGAACTCGAGATCTTCGAGCCGGGCACCGGCCCGCGCCGCGAGCGCGAGGCCCGCGCCGCGCGATTCGGGGGGGTTCGTCGTGAAGCGGTAGAGGCCGCCGAGGCCGCCCGTTGCGAGGACGACCGCCGGCGCGATGAGGGCGAGCGGCGTGCCGAAGCCGCCGGGCGCGACGTCGCACGCGACGAGCGCTCCGACGACGGCGCCGTCCGCGACGAGCAGCTCGCGGGCGTGCGCGCCTTCGAAACGCGTCACGTGCGCGGCCGACCGCGTCGCCTCGGCGAGCGCGCGCACGAGCTCCGCGCCCGTCGCGTCGCCGCCCGCGTGCAGGATGCGCCGCCGCGAATGCGCCGCTTCGCGACCTAACACGAATCCGTCATCGTCGCGTTCGAAGCGCACGCCGAGTTTCGCGAGCTGCTCGATCGCGCGGGGGCCTTCGGCGGCGAGCCGCTCCGCGACGCGGCGCTCGACGAGACCGGCGCCCGCGGCGATCGTGTCGGCCGTGTGGAGCGCCGCCGAGTCGTCGTCACCGACGGCCGCGGCGATGCCGCCCTGCGCCCATGCGGAGGAGCCGCCGACGCCGATCTCGCGACTCGAGACGAGCGCGACGCGGAGCGGCGCGAGCTCGAGTGCGGTCATCATGCCGGCGAGGCCCGCGCCGATGACGACGGCATCGAACCGCTCCGTCACGGGCGACGCTGCGGCGCCGTTCACGTGCGCGCGATCGCGGTCGTACCGTCGCGGCCGATCGCCGTCATGCGCTCGACGGAGCGCCGCGCGCGCACCGCGATCGCGGGGTCGATCGTCACCTCGGGCTGCATCGTCTCGAGCGCGCGCACGATCTTCGGCAGCGTGATGCGCCGCATGTGCGGGCAGAGATTGCACGGCTGCGTGAACTCGATCTCGGGAAACGCGTTCGTCACGTTTGCGCCCATCGAACACTCCGTGATCATGGCGACGCGCGCCGGCTTCTTCTCGCGCAGGTACGCGAGCATCGCCGAGGTCGAACCGACGAAATCAGAGACGGCGAGCACGTCCGGCGGGCACTCCGGATGCGCGAGCACGACGATCTGCGGATCCCCCTCGCGCAGCGTCGCGATCTGTTCGCCGGTGAAGCGTTCGTGGACCTCGCAGTGGCCGCCCCACGTGACGAGCTCGACCTTCGTCTGCGTCGCGACCCACGCGCCGAGATAGGCGTCGGGAATGAAGATGACCTTCGGCACGCCGAGCGACTCGACCACCCGCACGGCGTTCGCCGAGGTGCAGCAGATGTCGGTCTCGGCCTTCACGGCAGCCGACGTATTGACGTAGGTGACGACCGGCACACCGGGATGCGCCGCTTTGAGCGCGAGGACGTCGTCCGCCGTGATCGACTCCGCGAGCGAGCAGCCCGCATCCATATCCGGCATGAGCACGATTTTGTCAGGGTTCAGCAACTTCGAGGTCTCGGCCATGAAGTGGACGCCGCACATCACGATGACGTCGGCGCTCGCGTCGCGCGCGCGCTCCGCGAGGGCGAGCGAGTCGCCGACGACGTCCGCGACGCAGCGGTAGATCTCGGGCGTCTGGTAATGATGCGCGAGGATCACGGCGTTGCGTTCGCGCTTGAGTTCGTCGATGCGCGCGATATACGGCGCGGAGAGCTCCCACTCGGCCGGAGAGACGGTGCGAGCGATCGCGGGATAACGCGCGGCGGTCGCGGCGGCGACGTCGGCCGTGTAGGGGAGGGTGAGGCGTTCGTCGATCGTGATCATCGGTCCATTCGCTCGGCGTGCGGGTTCGTACCGTGCGACGCGGTCCGCTCGCAGGCAGTTTCGGCTACGAACGATGAAACGATCGTTCCACACGCGCAACGATCGTGTGCGATCGCCTACGCTCGAAAATAACGTCCGCGCACGACCGTGGTGGATCGCCGGTAGCGATTTCTTCTGAAGCGGACTTCCATCCCCGATCGCCGAGCGAGCAGGAAAGTTTACGAGCCGCGCTCGTATTCCGATGGACGCGGGTGTCAGGATCGCTCTGCCGCCGCGTCTCCCGGAGCCGCACCATGCATCGCTCGCGTATTCTTTTCACGACCGTCATGACGCTCGCGCTCGCGGCGTGCGGCGGTGGAGGGAGCGTCCCGGGACCCGGCCTCCCGGTCGCGCCCGGCCCGACCGGTGCGCCCGCGGGCGGCGGCACGTCGGCTCCCGCACCCGGCGGCCCCGGCTCGACGCCGCCCGCGGGCGCGACGCCGCCCGCGGGCGCGACGCCGCCCGGCGGCATGACGCCGCCCGCGAACGTCACGCCGCCCCCCGGGACGATGACGCCGCCGCCGCCCGTCGGAACGCTCGCCGGTCCGACGGCGCCGCCGGATGCGGCCGGACACACGAACGCGATACCGCCGCTTCCCGCCGCGGGAACGTGCCGCACGGGTCAGATCTACAGCATCTACGTGGACACGCCGACCGGCGACACGGAGGCGTTCACCGTCTTCGAGCCCGCGACGTTCTGTGGTGGCAAGACGTACCCACTCGTCCTGCAGGGCGCGGGCTATAGCGGCAGCCGGCAGACGAGCCTCTCGTTCACGAATCAGGTGACCGGCGTCGCCTCGCCCGGCAACATCGGCCAGCTCGTCGCCGCGAACTACGCCGTCATCAGTCTCGACGAGCGCGGCTTCGGCGAGGACGGCGGCACGGCACGCGTCATGGATCCGAACTTCGAGGGCCTGATGGATCTCTCCGTGATGGACTGGGCGCAGGCGAAGTTGCCATGGCTCGCCTACGGTCCGACGAACGACGGCGCGGATCCGCACGAGCCGATCTTCGGCTCGATCGGCGGCTCCTACGGCGGCATGTACCAATACATGCTGCTCAATATCGATAAGCGTCACCGCCTGCGCGCGATCGCGCCGCAGATCTCACCGAACGATCTGAACTACGCGCTCTTTCCGAACGGCGTGGTGAAATCCGACTGGGATCTCGATCTCTTCGTGCTCGGCCAGAGCGGCGGCTCCGGCATCAGCTACGCGCACGAAGACCCGTTCCTCGCAAACTCCGTCACCTCGGGGATCACGACGAACACGGAGTCGCCCGCCGTCCATGACTTCTTCGGCTATCACAGTGCGAGCTATTTCTGCAACGGCGCCTCCGTCGGCAGCGACGGCGATGCGGGCTCGACGCCGCTCTTCGCGCCGGCGCAGATGCCGCCGAAGGTCCACGCGCTCTTCTTGCAGGGCATGCGCGACACGCTCTTCACCTTCAACGACGTCTACAACAATTACTCATGCTTCAAACGGGGCGGCGGCGACGTCCGGCTGCTGACCTATCAGTACGGCCACAACGCACTCCAAGTCGTCCCGGACCCGTACGTCACGCTCTTCTATCCGCCGACCGAGTTCCTCGATCAGCGGTGCGGCTCGCTCGACTACAATACCGCGACCCTCGCATGGTTCGACCAGTATCTCAAAGGCATCGCCGGCGCCGCCGCGGGCATCCCGACGGAGCCCTGCCTCTCGATCCAAGCGGGCGACGCCGTGCTCGTGCCGTCCGTCACGACCGGCCACGCCGGAACCGCTTTCCCCGTACCCCCGACCGCGGTCATCGCGGGTGGCGCGCCCGACGTCCCGACGGCCGTCGCCCTCGGCCCGGCCTTCACCGCGCCGGGCGTCGTCGCCGGACTGCCGCGCCTCGAAGTCGACGTGCGGCCGGTCGCGGCCGCCCTCGGCGAACCGTTCCTGTTCGTCGGCATCGGCCAGATGCACGCGAACCGGCCGGGGCTCTACGATCTGCTCGACAACCAAGTCGCGCCGCTGCGCGGCGCGGGCGAGCACGACGTCGACTTGACGGGCATCGCGGCGCGCGTCGCTCCGGGAGACAAGCTCTTCCTGCTGATCTACGGCGCGCAGAGTCAGTACGTCGTCGACGGTTCGACGAACCTTGCGAAGCCCGCGATCGTCCCCGTCACCGTCACGGGCAACGCATGGCTGCCTCTTGTCAACGCTCAGACGGCGCCGTGATCCCGCGTGGCATCGTCGCGCTCGTCGCGGCCGGGCCGTTCGCGTTCCCCGCTCCGGCGCGCGCCTCGGCGATGCCGAGCCGCGCGTCTCCGCCGAGTTGCGCGCGTGCGGCGATCGAAGCGAGCGCCGCGCGCCGCTTCTCGAGCAAGACCCCCGTCACGAAGTGGGATATTCGCAGACTCGACGCCGCCGCACGCGACGATCGCGCGTGCCTGCAGCAGCAGAGAACGCCGCGGGGCCGGGGTGAAGCGCTGACCAGGTCGATCGAGACGGAACTCGCGCGCGCCGAGTGGTGGAAGAGCGCCGCGCGCTCCGCCGCCGGAACGCACCGGAACTTCTCGGCGGCGAGAGGGCGCGCGCTCTCGATCCTCGCCGCATCTCGTCGCCTGTTCGCGCTCGACCGCTCGGGTCCGCAGCGTGCCGATCGCGCGAGTCTCCGCCGTGTCGACGAACTCTTCGAGACGTACAAAGAAGATCGCACGTCGATCCTCGCCTTGCAGCCATCCTCCGCCGCGGTCGCCGATCGCGAGCGATCCGGGCGCCGCCGCGTGAAGCACGCGCGTCCGCCATGCGTGCCGGATCGTGCGGCCAGGGTCGTCCACCACGTCGTTCCCCTCTATCCGGAGGCGGCGCGCAGCGCGACCGCGACGGGCAAAGCGACGATCCGCGTCGATCTCGATGCGCGAGGCGCCGTCGCGACGGTGTCGGTGTTCGAATCGTCAGGCAACGCGGACCTCGACATCGCCGCGCTCGCCGCCGCTCGCAAGAACACCTACGCGCCCGCGATCGCGCGCTGCGTGCGCGTCGCGGGCTCCGCGCTCGTCGTCTCGAAGTTCGCGCCCTAGGACGTCGCGGCCGGCTCCGCCGCGACGCCCGCGCCGAGCTCCAGCAGCACGTCGCTCGCGAGCGCGTACGGGTCGGCGGCGTCGCTCGAACCCGGCCGCGCGGCGAGCGCGGCATCGACTCGCTCGCGGAGCCGTCCGAGCGCGATGCCGCGCGCGCGGTGCAGCGTCGCGCCGCGACGCTTCGCCGCGAGCCTCCCGCTCGCGCGCAGCCACGCGCCGTGGCGCGCGATCGCGGCCCAGAGCTCCGGGATGCCGACGCCTTCGCGCGCCTGCGTCGGGACCAGTTCCGGCGTCCAACCGCCGGTCGCCGTGCCCATCATCTCCATCATGCTCCGGATGTCGCGCTGCATCTGGAGCGCCATCGGGTGATCGGCTTTGTTGACGACGAAGATGTCGGCGACTTCGAGGATGCCCGCTTTCAATAACTGCACGGAGTCGCCGCTGCCGGGCTGCATCGCGACGAGCGTCGTGTCGGCGAGCTCGGCGATCTCGACCTCGGATTGGCCGACGCCGACGGTCTCGACGATCACGACGTCGAGGCCGAACGCGTCCATCAGCGCGACGGCATCGCCCGTCGCCCCGGCGAGTCCGCCGAGATGACCGCGACTTGCCATCGAGCGGATGAAGACGCCCTCGTCGACGAAGTGGTCGCTGAGGCGGATGCGATCGCCGAGGATCGCGCCGTGCGAGAATGGCGAGCTCGGATCGACGGAGACGACGCCGACCGTCTTGCTTTCGCCGCGCGCGCGCGTGACGAGCGCCCCGCAGAGCGTCGACTTGCCGACGCCCGGCGGCCCCGTCAGCCCGATCGTCACGGCGCGTCCCGTGCGTTCCGCGAACCGCCGGATCAGGGCCGCGCCGTCACCGGACTCCGCGCGGCTGATCGCCCGTGCGAGCCCGCGCGGGCGGCCCGCCTCGAAGAGCGACTCGATCTCGGTATCCCGCTCCATGGCGCGCAATTCGCTCAGCGGGTCCGCTCTCTTTCGACCGTGCTCGCCGCGAGGCGCCGCGGATCGCTCCATGCGCTACGGAGACCGCCCGCCGCGAGCGTCGCGAACCACCCCGACATCAGGGCGAGCGCGGCAAAGACAAATGCGCCGACGTACCCGCTGCGCGCGATCGCCGCGACCACGAGCGGCAGGAACACGATCGCGCAGAGCACGGAACCGAACGTCACGAACGAAAGGCGGGCGACCTCGGAGAGGACGGCCATCTTCGTGCGTTTCGGCACCTCCCGCTCGACGTAGTCGACGTACTTCCGCCGATACGCGAAGTACTTGTCGAGAAAGTGTTCCTGAAAGCCGGACATGCCCGGGAGCGTTCGACGCCGCCCCGGCGTTCGCTGCGCCGGCCGGCACGGCTCGTGCCGGGCGGAGCGCGCGGGCGGTGCGCCAATACGTCGCGAGATGAGTCCTCAGAACGGCTACTATAGTCACGCCACGATCGCCGGAGAGACGATCGTGTTCGTCAGTGAGGACGATCTCTGGAGCGTCGGCCGCGGCGGGGGCATCGCGCGCAGGCTGAGCGTCGGCCAGAGCGATATCACGACCCCGCGCCTCTCGCCCGACGGCACGCTCGTCGCCTTCGTCAGCCGCGACGAAGGCGGACCCGAGGTCTCGTTGATGCCGGCCCACGGCGGTCCCGCCCGGCGGCTGACGTTCCAAGGCAGCGACGCGTGCGCGGTCTCGGGCTGGTCGCCGGACGGTAGCGACGTCCTCTTCACGAGCGATGCCTTCTCGCCGTTCACGAAGGAGACGCACGGCTTCCGCGTCGCCCGGGACGGCGGCGCGCCCGTGCCGCTCGATCTCGGCCATATCCGGTCGTTCTCGCAGCACGCGGACGGCCGCCTCGCGATCGGACGCAACAACGACGATCCGGCACGCTGGAAACGCTATCGCGGCGGTACGGCGGGCGATCTCTGGGTCGAGCGCGCGGGCGGCACGTTCGACCGGCTGATCGCGACCGGCGGCAACTCGGTCTCGCCGATGTGGGTGGGCGACCGCATCGTCTTCCTGAGCGACCACGACGGTATCGCCAATCTCTACCAAGTGAACGCCGACGGCACCGGCCTCACGCGGCTCACGAACGAGACCGAATACTTCGCGCGATTCCCGTCGTCGGACGGCGCGCACATCGTCTACACGGCTGGCGCGCAGATTCGCGTCCTCGATCTCGCCGCCGGCACGGTCGCGAACGTCGAGGTCGAGACGCCGTCGACCGCCCCGCAGCGCACCCGCCGCTTCGTCGAGGTCGTCGACGATCTCGAGACGTTCGCACCCGCGCCCGACGGCACCGCGATCGGCCTGATCACGCGCGGCCGTCCCGTGACGATGCCGCTCTGGGAAGAGGCCGCAGTCGAACACGGCGCCGGGAGCCGCGTGCGCTACCGCGAGTTCGCGTGGATCCGTGACGGCAACCGCTTCGTCTGCGTCAGCGACGACGGCGGCCGCGAGCGGCTGGAGGTGCGCGACGCGCGCAGCGAACGCGCGCCCGAGATCGCGACCGAGAGCGAGATCGGTCGCGTGACCGAACTCGCCGCCTCGCCGGCCGCAAACGTCGTCGCGGTCGCGAATCACCGGAACGAACTCTTGCTCGTCGACCTCGATGACAAACGCGTGCGCGTGATCGATACATCGCCCGCCTCGCGCATGCACGATCTCGCATTCTCGCCGGACGGCCGCTGGCTCGCCTATTGCTGCGCCGTCGCGCCCCCGGGCGGCATCGCGAACGCCGACACCGCGATCGTGCGCATCGCGAAAGTGAAGTCGGGCACGGTCCACGACGTCACGCCGCTGCTCCGCGTCGATCGCGCTCCCGCGTGGGATCCCGAAGGCCGCTACCTCTACTTCATCTCGACGCGCGACTTCAATCCGGTCTACGACGCGCTCCAGTTCGGGCTCAGCTTTCCGCAGGCGTCGCGACCGTTCGTCGTCACGCTGCGCCCCGACGTTCCCTCGCCATTCGTACCGAAGCCGGCCCCGCTGCACCGCGACCGCAAAGACGACGACGACGACGATCGGAAGGACGACAAGCCGGCGCGGATCGAGATCGATTTCGACGGGATCGCCGGGCGCATCCTCGGCTTCCCCGTCGCCCTCGGCGAGTACGGGCAGATCGTTGCCGTCCGCGGCCGCGCGCTCTTCACGCAATATCCGGTCAAGGGTATCGTGCCGGAGAGCCACAGCTGGGACGAGACGGACGACGACGGCACGCTGCTCGCCTTCGATTTCGACCAGCAACGGACGGTGACGCTCGCGCGCGAAGTCGATGAGATGCGGCTCGGTCGCGACGGCCGGACGCTCGCCTACACCTCACACGATCGTCTGCGCGTGATCGATGCGCTCGCCGACCTGCCGGAGGACGACCGCGACGAGGACAAGCCGGAGAGCGAACCGAGCCGGCGCAGCGGCTGGCTCGACCTCACGCGTGCGAGCATCGAGGTCGCACCGGCGGCCGAGTGGGCCCAGATGTACGACGAGGCGTGGCGCATGCAGCGCGAGCAGTTCTGGGATGCGAACATGTCGGGCGTGGACTGGGATCTCGTCCACACGCGCTATGCCAAGCTCTTGCCACTCGTCCGCACGCGCTCCGAACTCTCGGACGTGCTCTGGGAGATGTACGGCGAGCTCGGCACCTCGCATGCCTACGAGATCGGCGGCGATCGGCGCCGCCCGCCGCAGTATCGCCGCGGCTTCCTCGGCGCGGATCTGTCATGGGACGAGGGCGCGCGCGGCTACCGGATCGACTGCATCTATCGCGGCGATTCATGGAACCGGGAGATCGATTCACCGCTCGCGGAGCCCGGCTCCGGCATCGTCACCGGCGACGTTCTCGTTGCGGTCGGCGGACGCGCGCTCTCGCGCATCTTCTCGCCGGACGAAGCGCTCGTCAACGCCGCGGGGCGCGACGTCGCGCTGACGATCGCCTCCGGCAAGAAGGATCGGCGGCGCGTGCTCGTGCGCACGCTGCAGAGCGAGAAGATGCTCCGCTACCGGGCGTGGGTCGAGGGCAACCGCCGCCTCGTGCACGACCGCACGCAGGGTCGCGTCGGCTACCTGCACATTCCGGACATGGGCCCGTGGGGCTTCTCCGAGTTCCACCGCGGCTATCTCTCGGAGTTCGATCGCGACGGGCTGATCGTCGACGTGCGGTATAACCGGGGCGGTCACGTCTCGCCGCTGCTGCTCGAGAAACTCGCGCGCCGGCGCGTCGGCTTCGACGTCCCGCGCTACGGGCCGCCCGTGCCGTATCCGCCCGAGTCCGTCCGCGGGCCGATGGTCGCGATCACGAATCAGTTCGCCGGCTCGGACGGCGACATCTTCAGTCACTGCTTCAAGATGTACGGCCTCGGACCGCTCGTCGGCAAACGCACGTGGGGCGGCGTGATCGGCATCAATCCCTATCACCGCCTCGTCGACGGCACGGTCGTGACGCAGCCGGAGTTCTCGTTCTGGTTCGACGATGTCGGCTGGCGCGTCGAGAACTATGGCACCGATCCCGATGTCGACGTCGACATCGCGCCGCATCACGAACGCGACGGTATCGATCCGCAGATGGACAAGGCGCTCGAACTCGTGACCGGCACGATCGGGACGCCCCACAACGGCAAGCCGCCGTTCGGGCCGCGGCCGAGCCTCGCGCTTCCCTCCTCGCTTCCTGCTCTGTCGCGCTCGTGACGACGGCGTCGAGCTTCACCGTTCCGAACGATGCGGGTCAGCACGTCTTCGTGCACGCGTGGCTGCCGCCGGAGCCGGCGCGCGCCGTCGTCCTCGTGGCGCACGGGATGGCGGAGCACGGCGGCCGCTACGCGAGGCTCGGGCGCGTCCTCGCGAAGAACGGTCTCGCCGTCTACGCTCCCGACCACCGCGGCCACGGCGAGACGGCGGCGGGCCGGCTCGGCTGGGGCGGCGCGGATGCCTGGAACGGCACGATTCGCGACCTCGCGGCGCTCGCGGATCGCGCGCGCGCGGCGCACCCGGGCGCGCCGCTCTTCCTCATGGGCCACAGCATGGGCTCGATTGCGACGCAGCGTTTCCTCCAGCTGCATGGCAACTTGCTGCAGGGCGCAATTCTGTCAGGTACCACGAGCGTCTTACCGGGGGCGGAGCAGATCGTGCCCGCCGCGCGGGCGCAGGCGGAGGGCGGCGCCGCGGAGGAGCCTTCGCCGTTCGCGGCGCTCATGTTCGCGAGCTTCAACGACGGCTTCCAGCCGGTCGCGACGCCGTTCGACTGGCTGAGCCGCGACGAGGCGGAAGTGGCGAAGTATATCGCCGATCCGTTCTGCGGTTTCGTGTTTTCCAGCGGCTTGCTCGCCGACCATCTCGCCGGTTGGGTCGAGACCTGGCTGCCCGCAAACGAAGCGCGGCTCCCGACGTCGCTGCCGCTGCTCGTCTTCAGCGGCGCGCTCGATCCCGTCGGTGCGAACATGTCCTACGTCACGGCGCTCGTCGAGCGCTATCGAGCGCTCGGCATCGGCCACATCGAGACGATCGCCTACCCCGGCGGACGACACGAAATGCTCAACGAGACGAACCGCGACGACGTCCACTCAGACATCCTCACGTGGCTGAACGCGCGCCTGTGAGCCGCCGCGGGGTTTCGCGAACTCGCGCTACGCGCCTAGCGTCCCACTACGCGAGCACCGCGGCGGCACGCTCGCGCGCGACGACTCGGGCCCGCACGGGGTCGCGGGGACGGAGGGTGACGAGGGGCGCGAGGCGGACCTCCCCATCGTCGACGCGCGCGAGGCGCACGCGGTGCGCGATCGTCGCGAGCGCGAGCACGCCCTCCGTCCAGGCGAACGACTCGCCGATGCAGAGCCGCGTGCCGCCGCCGAACGGAAAGTAGGCGAACTTCGGCCGGTCGTGGTCGTCCATGAAGCGGCCCGGGTCGAAGCGCTCGGGCTCCGGCCACCACTGCGGATCGCGGTGCATGACGTACTGCGAGACGATCGCCTGCGCGCCGCGCGGGATCAACTGACCGTCGATGACGACGTCCTCGGTCGCCGTGCGCGCGGTAACCCAGGCCGGCGGATAGAGCCGCATCGTCTCGGCGAAGACGGCGCGGACGTACGTCAACCGGGGCACGTCGTCGAAGCCGGGATCGCGGTCGCCGAGGACGTCGCTCAGATGCGCGTGCAACGTCGCTTCGATCGCGGGATGACGCTGAAGCAGATAAAACGCCCACGTCAGCGCGTTCGCCGTCGTTTCGTGGCCGGCGAGCAAGATCGTCATCGCCTCGTCGCGGACCTGCTCGTGCGGCATCGGCCGCCCGTCGTCGTCGCGACTCGCGAGCAGCATCGAGAGCACGTCGCCGCGATCGACGCCGTCGGAATGATCGCGCACGAGGCGGTCGACGACGCCGTACAGGCTCGTCAGTGCCGAGGTGATCTTCCGGTTGTGCGGGAGCGCTCGGAGGCCGTCGGCGAGTTCGCTGAACGGAATCATCAGCGCCGGAAACGTCGACATCCCGTCGTCGAGTGCCCGGCCGATCGTCTCGGTCTGATCGTCGAGATCGACGCCGAAGAGCGTCTGCGAGACGATCTCGAGAGCGAGACGATTCATCTCGCGCTCGACGTCGACGATCTGTCCCGGCTGCCACGACATTGCGCGCCGCCGCGAGCGCTCCGCCATCACGGCGCCGTACTCTTCGAGGCGCCTGCGATGAAACGCGGGCTGGACGAGGCGGCGATTCGGCAGATGCTCCGGCTGCTCGATCGTGAGCAGCCCCTGACCGAGGAGGCGTTTGAGGCGAAGCGTGCCGCGGCCCTTGACGAACGATGCCGCACGTGTAACAAGTACTTGTTCGACGGCCGCCGGGGTTCCGGCGTAGAAGACGTCGTTCAAAGGCCAGAGGCGGAAGCGCAGATACGAGCCATACCGCTCGGTCATCCGTATCAGATAGAACGGCATCTGCATGAACGGCTGCAAGAAGAGGCCGGCGCCCGAGACCGGCCGCGCGCCGGCTCTCGCGGGCGCGTCTTTCGCTAGGGGCGCGATCGTCGCGGCACGGTCGCAGGTCGGCGAAGATCGCGCTCGTAACGGACGGACGGATGCGTGCGGCTCGGACACGATTCTTCTCCACGGGCGCGGGTGACGCCAGCATAGCCGGGCACGAGACTCATTGTCAATCAAACGATTGATGGAACAGGCCGAGCCGTCCGAGGCGCTGGAGCGGATCGTCGTCGCCGCGACCGCGCTCTTCGCCGAGCGGGGATTGCACGGCGTGACGACGCGCGAGCTCGCGGCGGCGGTCGGGCTCAACATCGCTACCGTGCATTATCACGCGGGGAGCAAACGGGAACTGTATGCGGCGGTCCTTCGGCGGCTCGACCGGGTCGAGCTCGAGATGATCGCTGGCTTCACGCGGGCGTTCGGGACCCGCAGCGAGGGCACGCGCGAGTGGCTGCGGGGCTTCCTCGGCGACGTCGTCGATACCGTCGTCGCGTTCATCGCCGCGCATCCGGAGCTTCCCCGCATGCGGGTGCGCCAGTGGCTCGAGCCGACCGAGGGGGTCGACGACCCGCAAGCCGATGCCGGCCGAGCGCACTCGACGCTGCTCGAAGCCGCCTTCGAAGCCGCGCGCGTCGAGGGCCTGCTCGACCGCGGCCTCGACACCGTCATGTTCGCGCACAGCTTCGACTGGCTCGTCGCCGGCTTCTTCAGCGGCGGGGCGCCGTCCGGCGAGCGGCGCCGCACGCGGACGGCGCAAGAGATCGATGCCTTCCGGCTCTACCTCCGCGCCTTCACGCTCCGCATGCTCGGTCTCGACGAACTTTTGCCGAATGTGCCGAATGTGCCGAAGGTAGCGACAGAAGCGTAGACCGCGTAGAACGCCCTGAATTGCAAGCAATCGGACCGTTTGACGCGGCAGCCGCGATCCTGCTATGATGCGCGGGCCGAAGTGAGGTCGCGCGCGTGACCTTCACCGGATACCTTCGGGTCATCCGGTCTGCGAAACGGGAGCCGCCGGTAGGCTCCGCGTGCGTGGGTTGCTTTCGGCGACGCCACGTTTTTCACGTCTTCAGGAGTACGCCATAGCACGACCGCTACGTATCAACGACCAGATTCGCATCCGGCAAGTCCGGGTGATCGACGACGACAGCACGCAGCTCGGGGTCATGCCGACCGAGAACGCGCTCGCGCTCGCGCGTCAGAAAGGCCTCGACCTGATCGAGGTCTCGCCGACCGCGATTCCCCCGGTCTGTCGCATCAGCGATTACGGTCGATTGAAGTACGAGCAGTCGAAAAAAGACAAAGACACCCGCAAGAAACAGAAGAACTGGGAGCTCAAGGAAGTCAAGCTCCGGCCGAAGATCGAGACCCACGACTACGAGACGAAGGCCCGCATGGCCGAGCGTCTGCTGCTCGACGGCGGCAAAGTGAAGGTCACGATCATGTTCCGCGGCCGCGAGATCACCTACACGAGCTTTGGCAAGATCCTCCTGGATCGTATGGCGAAGGACATGCTGCCGATCGCGAGCGTCGAACGCGACGCGAAGCTCGAAGGCAAGAACATGTTCATGATCCTCGCGCCGCGTGCCGTACCGACCGGTCCGCCGAAGTTCACGAGCCTCCACGAGCCCAAGAACGCCGCCCATACCGAAGCGGCGCTCGCCGCCTCGAACGCCGCCGCCGACGCGGATGCGGGCGGCGAGGACGACGGCGAGCACGACGACCGGCACCGCGTACCGGCGCCCGCACCGGGCGCTACCGAGCCCGTCCCCGTCGCCCGAGAGCCCGAGCCCACCCCGGAGAGTCCGGCCCCCGAGGCCGCGACCGAGAGCCCGCGGACCCAAGGAGTTCCTTCGAATGCCTAAGATCAAGACTCACCGCGGCACCGCCAAACGCGTGAAGGTCACGGGAACCGGCAAGGTCACCCACCGTCACCAGTTCAGCGGCTGCGGTCACATCCTCAGCAAGAAGACCCGCAAACGCAAGCGGAACTTCCGCAAAGACCAGCCCGTATTCGCCGGCGATCTCAAGCGCTTCGCGCCGCAGATCCCCTATCTGCTGTAGGAGCCTCCTGACTCATGGCACGCATCAAACGCGGACTCAACAAGATCAAGCATCGCCGCAAGGTGATGAAGCTCGTCAAGGGCTTTCGGGCGGCCCGCAGCCGGAACTACCGGGTCGCAAACGAGGCGCTGCTCCATTCGCTGAGCTACGCCTACCGGGACCGCCGCGTCCGCAAGCGCGACTTCCGCTCGCTCTGGATCGCCCGCATCAACGCGGCGGCCCGTCGCGAAGGCATGACCTACTCCCGCTTCATGGACGGTCTGAAGAAGAGCGGCGTCACGCTCAACCGGAAGGCCCTCGCGGATCTCGCCGTCACGGACAAAGCGGCCTTCGACTCGCTCCTCTCGGTTGCAAAGAAGCAGCTCGAAGCGCATACCGCTTCGGCTCAGATGGCGTCCTAGGCTAGGAATCTCCGGGCGCCGGTCGAGCCGGCTCTCTCGTCCGAAAGGACACGCATGATCAACCAGCGCGTCGGAAAACGCGAGTATCCCGTCGGCATCGGCCTCGCCGTCATCCACGTCGGCGCGCTCGGTATCTTCGTTCCGGCGCTCTTCTCGTGGCAGGCGCTCGTCACGGCGATCGTCCTGTACTACGTCACCGGCATGGTCGGCATCACGCTCGGATTTCACCGGCTCTTGACGCATCGCAGTCTCGCCGTCCCGCGCGCGATCGAGTACTTCCTCGCGCTCTGCGGTACCCTCGCGCTGCAAGGCGGACCGATCGACTGGGTCGCGACCCACCGGGCGCATCACGCCCATACCGACGAAGAGCTCGACCCGCACGATTCGCACAAGGGCATGGGCTGGGCGCACGTCGAGTGGCTCTTCCGCACGAACGCCTCTCGGATTCCGGCCGAGGAGCGTCCGCGCTGGGCGGCCGACCTGCTCCGGGACCCCGTCTACCGCTTCATGGAAGCGAACGCGTTTTGGATCCAGGTCGCGGCCGGCGTCGCGCTCCTCGGGCTCGGCTACCTCGCGCTCGGGAGCCTCGCGGGAGCGATCGGTTTCGTCGTCTGGGGCATCTTCGCACGACTCGTCTTCACGTATCACTGCACGTGGCTCGTCAACAGCGCCTCGCACGCCGTCGGCTACCAGACGTATCGGACGGGCGACCGTTCGACCAACAACTGGTGGGTCGCGCTCATGACGTTCGGCGAGGGCTGGCACAACAACCACCACGCGTTCCCCTCGAGCGCGCGGCACGGCCTCAAGTGGTTCGAATTCGACCTCACCTGGACGATCATCCGCGGCATGCAGCTCGTAAAGCTCGCACGGAACGTCAAATTGCCGACGAAGGCGCAGCTCGAACGTCTCGAGCTGCCGGCGCCGCCGCGGCGGGTGCACTCGTCATGACGAAGCGCACCGGAACGCTCGCGCTCACCATCCTCGTCGCGGCCGGTACGACGGCCGCCTCGGCGCAGAGCCTCGCGCAGCGGGACATGATCGCCCGCGACCGGACCGATCTCGCAACCTATAGCAAAGGCGTCGATAGCGCCTGTATGAAGCACGTTCGCATGTCGATCAACTACGCTTCGTACCGGGCGGCGCCCGGCGGCGTGAACATGCTCTCGCACGCACCGAACTCGATCCTCGAAAACGCGGGCGACGCGGTCAAGAATATCTGCGCGACGCCCGACGGCCGGGCCGCCGTCCAGGGAAAGATCACGGCGATCGTCGGCGTGTACGGCCCGACGGAGGCGTACGCGCTCACCAGCGGCGTGTTCACGTACACGATGGACTACGGCCCCGGCAACGTCGACCGTCCGGAAGCCTGGCTCAAGGCGCACCTCTAAGAGGCGAGCGTCCGGCGAATCGCGATGTCGTTCGCGAGCGTGATCGCGCGGAATGCGAGCTCGTCGCTCCGCAGCGCGCCGTCCTTTCGAAGCCGTGCGAAGACGGGGAAGATGCCGTGCGGTCCTGCGTGACGCTCCGCAAAGTCGCGGAACGCGTCATCGGCGAGATCGAATGCCGTCGAGATGATGTCGAGCGCGCGGTCGACGGCGCGTTCGATCGATTCGCGAATGCCTTCGAGGACGGCGGCGCTCGGCGTCGGCCGGTCCTCCTCCGATTCGCGGCAGACGAGCAGCGCGTAGTCGAGGGCGGCCGCGCTCGCGAGCAGTTCGTCGGTCTCGTCGTACCGCAGTTCCTCCGCGACGACATACCGGCGGACGACGTCGAGCAGGAAGTGTTGCAGGCCGGAGACGTCGTGCGCGTGCGGCGGCATCACCGGCCCCGTTCCGCGAGCGCCCACTGCAGCGCGATCTGGGTCTTCGCATCGCGCCATTCGTCCGAGACGACGTGCGACCACGCCTCGTCCAGATCCCAGGCACGCACGTCGTCGAAGACCTCGTCGTCGTCCCACAGGCTCTCACCCGGGCTCAGCTCGTCCGCCGCGTAGAGCCCGACGCGCTCCGCGAGAAAGCCCGGCGACGGATAGAGCGAGAAAAGGAACCTCACGCGACCCGTGCGGTAGCCGGTCTCTTCCTCGAATTCGCGCTTCGCCGCGACCTCCGGGAGCTCGTGCCGATCGATCATGCCCGCGGGAACCTCCCAGGTCCGCTCGCCGACCGCGTGCCGGTACTGACGCACGAGCAGGATCGTCGAGGGCGCCGGACGCGCGATGATACCGACACCACCGGCGTGTTCGACGACCTCGACCCAGCGCGTTCCGCCGTCGCGCGCCTCGATCTCATCCACGCGCAGATTCAAGACCCGGCCTTCATGGATGCGACGGGTCGCGAGAACCGGAGCGGGAGGCTCGGCCGAAGAGTCGGCGGTCATGGGTCCTCCTCCCCCGTCGAGATGGCCGGAGGCGCCGTCGGACCGATCCGCGCGAGGACCTCGAGGACGAGTCCGAATTCGACGGCGGCCGTTGCGGCGCCGATCGCCCAGCGCGCCGGATGCGCGACGAAAGCGATGGCCGCGGCGATCGCGGCGAGAAAGATGATGTCGCGGCTCACGAGCAGGCGGGCGAAGGCCGATCCGGTCGCATAGTCGCGCCGCAGCGTCAGGATCTGAAAGACGCCGAGCGCGATCAGCGCTGCGACGGCGAAGCCACCGGCCCGGGCGATCGATACGAGCAGCGAGTTGCCTCCGAAGAGCAGCGCGATCGCGATGGCGCCGATGGAAAAGAGTTCGAATCGCGAGGGCACGGGTGAGGTCGCCACAGGTCGAAGTGCGCGCGGGGCCGGAGGTTTCCTGCGACACCGTCGAACGCGTCTCCCGTGATCCAGGCGCTCGGCCTCCACTCCCCCGTTCTCGCGCGCGTGCGCGGCCTGCGCGAGCGCGCGGGCCGGCGCGAGGCGGGCCGCTTTCTGATCGAAGGTCCGACCTTGCTCGCCGACGCGCTCGCGGCAGGCGTGCGGCCGTTCGGCATCTATGGAACGGGCGAGGCACTCGCGGCGGCGGGGGCGATCCTCGCCGGCCGCATCGACCCCTCGCTCGTCTTCGAGGTGCCGGAGCGTGCGCTCGCGCGGCTCTCGGCGCTCGAGACGCCGCCCGGCCTCGTCGCGGAGCTCCCGCTCGTGCTCGCAGCGCCGGCCGAGCTCTTCGGTGCGAGCCCGGGCGCGGGCCCGGCCGAACCGGTCGCGATCCTCGCCGGGATCGCCGATCCGGGCAACGCCGGAACGCTCCTGCGCTCGGCCGAGATCTTCGGCCTGGCCCGCATCGTCGTCGCGGAGGGCGGGGTCGACCCATACCATCCGAAGGTCGTGCGGGCGGCGATGGGCGCGCATCTCCGCTGCCGGATCGCTCACGCCTCCGGAGCCGCGATCGTCGCGGCGGCGGGGGCCGCCGGCTATACGATCGTCGCCGCCGCTACGGGAGGTGAATCCCTGCCCGATTTCGTCTTTCCGGAGCGGACCGCGGTCGCGATCGGCAGCGAGCGGCACGGCGTCGCACCGGCGCTGCCGCACTGGGACCGCACGGTCTCCGTTCCGCATCTCGGCGCCGGAGAGAGTCTCAACGCCGCAGTCGCCGGCAGCATCGTCTTCTACGCGCTCGCGCAGAGCCGCTCGATGTGCGAAAAACCCTGATTTGTCAAGACTTGGCGGGCAGGGAACTCGGGTGGTATACTCACCTCGTTCTCCGGCATGCCAGCGCTGAACTAACTAAAGAGAGTAAGAAAAGAAGGGTAGACGCCGACCAATGTTCACGAGCGACCACTTCTGGAAAATGTTCATGACGACGGGTTCGATCTATTACTATCTGCGGTATCGCCAGGTCACGCAAGCGCCGGCCAGTAGCTAGAAACCCCGCGAGAAAGTTTCACGAACGCCTGACCGAACCGGTCGGGCGTTCATCTTTTCAGGAGGCAATCGTCATCGGGCAGCTAGCAATCGATCTCGAGGAGGTGCGGGCGCGCATGGAAGCGGTGCTCGCACGGACGACGGACGACACCTCGCTCGAAGCCGTCCGGGTCCGGTTCCTCGGTCGGAGCGGCGAGATCACGACCGTCCGCCGCGGCATCGGCGCGCTGCCGCCGGCCGAGCGTCCGGAGGCCGGCAAGACGATCAACGCCGCCGTCGCCTCGCTCGAAGCACTCGTGGACTCGAAGGCGCGGGCCCTCGGTGAGGACGCGCTCGCAGCGCAGCTCGCGCAGCGGATCGACGTCACGTTCCCGGCGCCCGTCCCCGCCCTCGGCTCGATCCATCCGATCCGCGCGACGATGGAGGCGACCTGCGCCTACTTCGAGCGCCGCGGCTTCGCCGTCGTCCTCGGCCCCGAGCTCGAGACCGACTACTACAATTTCGACGCACTCAACATCCCGGCGCACCATCCCGCGCGCGAGGGCCTCGACTCGTTCTACGTCGTCGCTCCGAATCCGGAGCCCCTCTTGCTGCGCACGCACACCTCGCCGATGCAGATCCGCACGATGCAGACGATGCCGCCGCCGGTCGCCGTCGTCGTTCCGGGCAAGGTCTACCGGCGCGACGCCGTCGACGCGCGTCACTCGTATATGTTCCATCAGCTCGAAGGGCTGCTCGTGGCGCCCGGCATGCATCTCGGCCATCTCAAGGGTATGCTGACCGGCATGTGTCGCGAGCTGTTCGGACCGGCGCAGGCCGTGCGCTTTCGGCCGTCGTTCTTCCCGTTCACCGAGCCGAGCGCGGAGGTCGATACGACCTGCCCCGGCTGCGGCGGCACCGGCTGCCGGACCTGCGGCGGCTCCGGCTGGATCGAGATCGGCGGCAGCGGCATGGTCCATCCGAACGTGCTGCGGGGCGCCGGCTACGATCCCGCGGCCGTGACGGGCTGGGCGTTCGGCTGCGGTCTCGAGCGGCTCGCGATGGTGCGTCACGGTATCGACGACATCCGCGTCTTCTTCGAGAACGATCCGGCGGTCTTGGAGCAGCTCGCATGAAGACGCCGGTCGCCTGGCTCCGCCGTTACGTCGACCTGCCGGCGGGGGCGACGCCGGCCGCGCTCGCCGAACGCTTCGCCGCGCTCGGCTTTCCCGTGGGCGCAATCGACGAGGCACCGGCGCTCTCCGGAATCGTGGTCGGCCGGCTCACCGCAGTCGAGAAGCATCCGAACGCCGACCGGCTCTCGGTCTGCACGGTGGACGTCGGCGGCCTCGTGCCGCTGACGATCGCGACCAACGCGACGAATGTCGAGGCCGGCCAGAGCGTCCCCGTCGCCGTCGTCGGGTCGCACGTGATCGGGCGGAACGAGGACGGCTCGCCCTTCGACCTGCCCATCACGCCGCGCACGATGCGCGGCGTCGAGTCGGCCGGCATGCTGTGCTCGGCGGGCGAGCTCGGTCTGCCGGGCGAGTGGTTCGAAGAGGGCATCCTGCTCCTCGAAGAGGGATTGACGCCCGGAGCCGACGCGATCGCCGTGCTCGGTCTCGGGGACGGCGTGCTCGACGTCGAAGTAACGTCGAATCGGCCGGACGCGCTCGCCGTCGTCGGCCTCGCCCGCGAGCTCGCGGCCTCCTTCGGCCTGCCGCTACGGATGCCGGACTCCGATCCCGAGCCGCCCGTCCCCAGCGACCCCGCGTTCAGCGTCACGCTCGAGAGCGCCGACTGCACGCGCTTCGTCGCGCAGGTCTTCACGGGAGCGCGCAACGGCACCGCTCCCGGCTGGATGCGCGCGTTGCTCGCGCTCGCCGGGCAGCGACCGCTCGGCCTGCTCGTCGACATCTCGAACTTCGTCATGCTCGAACTCGGCCAGCCGCTCCACTTCTACGACGCCTCCGAGATCGCGGAGAAGCGGCTCGTCGTCCGCGACGCGCGCGAGGGCGAGCGCTTGAAGACCCTCGACGACGAGGAACGCACCTTGAACGGGCGGGCGCTCGTCGTGGCCGACGACGTCGCCGCGCTCGGGCTCGCCGGCATCAAGGGCGGCGCGTCGAGCCGGCTCTCGCCCGGGACGACCGATCTCGTGCTCGAGGCCGCGACCTTCTCCGGGCCGCGCATCCGCCGCACGGCGATCGCGCTCGGTCTACGGACCGAAGCCTCCGCCCGCCACGAGAAAGGGCTGCCGCCCGGTCTCGCCGACGTCGCCGCCGCGCGGGCGGCCTCTCTCGTCCGCCGGCTGGCGGGCGCCGCCGCACGGCCGCCGTTCGTCACCGGCGCACCGCTCGCGCCGGCACCGGCCGTGCGGATCGGGCCGCCCGACGTCACGCGCTCGATCGGCACCCGGGTCTCGGTGGACGAGATGCGCGTCGCCCTCCGGGGCCTCGGCTTCGCGACCGAGCCGTCGAGCGACGGCGAGGCGCTCGACGTGCGGCCGCCGTACTGGCGCGGCGACGTCACGATCGTCGAGGACGTCGTCGAAGAGGTCGCGCGGATGGTCGGCTTCGACCGCATCGAGGCCGTCATGCCGCCCGTCTTCGCCCACGGCGTCGAGAGCGCGGCCTACGAACGCGAGCGCGACGTCGCGCGGACGCTTGCCGCTCTCGGCTACCGCGAGGTCATGACGTACGCGCTCGGACCGGCGTCGATCCGCGAGCGCTTCGTCCGGGCGCAGATCGCTCCGCCGTTCGCGAGCGTCGAGATCCGCAATCCGCTCTCCGAGGACCAGCGCTTCCTGCGCTTCTCCTTGCTGCCCGGACTGCTCGCGCTCGCCGCACGCCACGCCGGGACGGAACCGGCGCGCATCTTCGAGATCGGCCATATCTTTCGCGCGGGCGACGGCGGCACGATCGAAGAGATCGCGGCCGTGGCATGGCTGTTCGCGCGACCGCAGGCCGCCGCAAGCGAGCCGGCCTGGCACGACGCCGGCTTCGGCACGCTCAAAGGCGAGACGCTCGCGTTCGCGCGCGCGCTCGCCGGCCGCGACGGCACGGTCACGCGCGCGCCCGGGCTCGGCCTCCATCCCGGCAAGTCGGCGGCCCTCACGCTGCCGGGTGAGGCGCGGCCGTTCGCACTCTTCGGCGCGGTCGACCCCCGGTTGCTCGCGAGCTTCGACATCGACGCCGCGGTCTACGCCGGCTTCGCGTGGCTCGACCGGCTCGCGCCGCGCGCCGTGCCGGCCTATCGCGCCCCCTCGCGCTACCCCGCCGTCGAACGCGACTTCGCGGTCGTCGTCGACCCCGAGGTCGACGCCGCGACGATCGAGTCGACGCTGCGCGACGGCGGCGACCTCGTCCGGGCGGTGCGCGTCTTCGACGAGTATCGCGGCCCGCAAGCCGGCGAGGGCCGCAAGAGCCTCGCCGTGCGCGTGACGTTGCAGCGCGGCGACGCGACGCTGACGGAGGCGGAGGTCGAGCGCGCGACGGCCTCGCTGCTGACGCTCCTAGCAGAACGTCACCAGGCGGCCGTGCGCGCGTGAATTGGATCGACGCCGTCGCCTTCGCCTTCCTCGCGTTCTCCGCGTGGAACGGCTGGCGACGCGGCCTCATCAGCGAACTCTTCGGCTTCCTCGCCCTCGTCGCGGCGGGCCTCGCGGCCTTCGCGTACCGCGGCCAGCTGGACGGCGTGACCGCGAGCACGATGCACCTGGGCCCGGGCTCCGCGCACGTGGCCGGCGTCATCGCCTTCGCCGCCCTCGGCTATCTCGCCGTCTGGAGCGTCGGGTTCGTCGCCGACCGCATTGCGAAGCTGCCGCTCCTGAACCTCATCAACGGCGCGCTCGGCGGCGCGCTCGCCGTCGTGAAAACGGTCGCGCTGCTCGCCGTGGTCGATTACGTCGCGACGCTCGCCCCGATGTCGCAAGACCTGCGCGGCGATCTGCACGCGTCGGTCACGGGCCGGACCTTGAACGGCATCGACGCATCGATCGACGATTCCGTCGGCCGGTCTTTACCGAGCTATCTCCAGCCCTTCTGGCAGGCGGCGATGCATCGGCGCGACGACGCGGCCGTCGCGGGCGGTTAGACGCGCGCGAGTTCGGCCGTCTGCTCGAGGAAGACCTCGAGCGCCGCACGCACGCCGCTCCCTCGCTCGAAGGCGTGGCCCTGCCGGCCGAGCGCGAACTCGAGGGCCGCGATGCCGCCGAGCACGTCGCTGCGCGCGAGCGCGCCCATCGTCCCCATGCGCAAGATCTTGCCTTTGAGTTCGGCTTGACCGCCGCCCATGACGACGCCGTCGTCTTCGCGGAGCGCCGCTCGCAGCGCCGCGGCATCGAGCGTCGCCGGCAGCTTCATCGCGACGACCGTCACGGAGTGCGCGCCCGGCTGCGAGTAGAGGTCGAGCCCGAGCGCGCCCGCGGCGGCGCGGATCGCCCGCGCGTACGTCTCGTGGCGCGCGTAGACGGCCGGCGCGCCCTCCGCATGATACGCCGCGATCGCAGCGTCGAGCGCATAGCAAATCGAGACCGGCGGCGTCCACGGCGTCTGGCCGAGCGCCTTGAACTCGCGCGCCTTTTGGAGGTCCGCGTTGAAGCGCGGCGACGTCGCGCCCGCGATCTTGCTCCACGCGCGTTCGCTCACCGCCACCATCGCGAGCCCCGGCGGGACGGCGAGCGCCTTCTGCGAGGCCGTCACGACGATGTCGAAGCCCCACGCGTCCATCGTGAAGGCGGAGGCACCGAGGCCGCTGACCGAGTCGACGATCCGCATTGCCGGATGGGAGCCGATCGCCGCCGCGAGCGCGGCCATATCGTTCTGGACGCCGGTCGAGGTCTCGTTGTGCGTCATGAAGATGCCGGCGTAGGCTTCGGCTGCGGGCTCGTGCAGTTTGGCGGCGAGCGCGGCCGGATCGACCGCGCTCCCCCACGGCGTCTCGAGGACGTCGACGATCAGACCGTACTGCTTCGCAATCGCGATCAGCCGCTTCCCGAAGACGCCGACCGGAGCCGCGAGGACCCGTTCCCCCGGCGAGAAGGTGCTCGCGACCGCAGCTTCCAGGCCGCCCGTGCCCGACGCGCCGAGCACGATGACCTCGGCCGACGTCCCGAAGATCGGCTGCATCCCGCGTTCGATGCGCCCGAGCAGCGCGGCGAACTCCGAACCCCGGTGATCGATCAGCGGCCGCGCCATCGCGGCGAGCACGGAATCCGCGACGGTCACGGGTCCGGGAATGAAGAGGAGTTGCTTCGGCAAGTCGGAGCCTCGCGCGGAAAAAGATACTCGCACGTTCAAGAGGCCGAAGGTGCACTCCCACGACATCGTCCGCCTGACGGCACTCGCGACGGGCGGAGGTTGAGCGAGTAAAGTCGGCTCCGCCGACCTGGCGCAGGTCCTGCGCCATCTGCAGCCCTCCCGCGATCCGAACGTGCTCGTCGGCTTCTCGACGAGCGACGATGCCGGCGTCTACCGGCTCCGCGACGATCTCGCGATCGTCCAAACGGTCGACTTCTTCACGCCGATCGTCGACGATCCGTTCGACTTCGGCCGCATCGCGGCCGCGAACGCCCTCTCGGATATCTACGCGATGGGCGGCGTGCCGATCACGGCGCTCAACGTCGCGGCGTTTCCGGTCGAGGATCTCGATCTCGAGATCCTCGCGCGCATCCTCGCCGGCGGCGCCGCGATCGCGCTCGAAGCGGGCGTCGCAATCATCGGCGGCCACACGATCGAGGACGTCGAGCCGAAATACGGGATGGCCGTCACGGGCACGATCCATCCGGACGCAATCGTCAGCAACGCGGGTGCGCGTCCGGGCGACGTCCTCTTCCTCACGAAGCCGATCGGGACGGGCATCCTCGGCTCGGCGCTCAAGAAAGGCGCGATCGACGCGGGGCAGATCGCGGAGTGCGTGCGCTGGATGACGACGCTCAACGCCTCCGCCTCCCGCGCGATGGTCGCGCACGGCGCGCACGCCGCGACCGACGTCACGGGCTTCGGGCTGCTCGGTCACGCGCACGCGATCGCGCGCGCGAGCGGCGTGCGGCTCCGGATCCGGTCGCGGGCCGTGCCGGTGTTCGAGCTCGCCCGCGAGATGCTCCGCCGCGGGATCGCGCCGGGCGGCTCGCGTGAGAATGCGACGCACCACGCGACGTTCACGAGCTTCAGCGAAGACGTCGATGCCGAGACGCGGCTCCTGCTCGGCGACGCGCAGACCTCCGGCGGCCTGCTGGTCGCGATCCCGGCCGAGCGCGCGGACGCGTTCGCGGCTGCGCTGCTGTCCCGGGACGACGGCGGCCCTGAGATCCTCGCCGCGCGCATCGGCGGGGTCGAAGCCGGCGCCGGTATCGGCGTCGACTAAGAATTGTCAGGCGGCGTCTTCGGGCAGATGCTACGGAGCGCGTCTTCCGCGACGGAGGCGTCGGGGGCGACCTCGGGACGCGTGTACGTGCCGATGAACTTCTTGCCTCCGATCTCCGTCACGAGCTCCTCGATCCGCACGCGCACGCCGCTGTAGCGCCCGACCGCCGTCACGTCGTAAGCGACTTGGTCCCGGCAGATCGTGAGCCTCGCCAGGGTCGGCGTGCTGCCGGGAAGCGACGTCGCGAGGGCCTTCGAGGCCGCGGCCGCATACGCGTCGATCGGTTGCGCGGTATCGTCGTGCGCGAGCGTGAGGTTCTGATACAGGACCTTGGCACGCGGGTCGCGCCACGCCGCTAGCAGATTCGCGTCCTTCGTATCGACCCGCGTCCAGCCCGCCGGCGGGACGATCCCGACCGCGACTTCGGCTGCGAGCGCCGTGTCGCACGTCGCGGCGAGAGCGAGAACGAACGGAAGAACGAGAATCCGAGTGAGACGCATCCCGCACGGCTTCGCGTTCGTGGTGGAGGGCCCTACAGGCACCTGACGTCGGCGCGGTAGTCGAGCTTCGTCGAGCCACTCGCGGGAACGTGCAGGTGCCACGTCGCCGTCGCGCTCGACGTCTTTTGGTGGCGCGCCGACTCCTCGGAGATCGACCACGCACAGGGAAGCTGCTCGACGACGAGCACGTCCGCGGGTTCCTTCTTCGCGTTACTCACCACGATCGAGTAGGAGGACACGTCCTCGGACGACGAGACATGGGTAAAGTCGGTCTGACGTTTATTTGCCGTCACGTCGAACGACGCCCCCACGTGCAGCCGGACGTCTTGATTCGCCGGCGTGTGGCCGACCGCGTCGCCGCCGAGGAACAGCGAGTTCCCGGCGCCGTCGTTCTCGTAGAGCCGCACGCTCCCGCCCGGCAGCGGGACGCCGAGGTCGCCGCCCTTGTTCGCGAACGTGACATAGGCTTGTACCGGCAATTTGTCGCCAAGATCGGAGGACGCGTTCCGGTAGTAGCCGCCGTCTCCACGGATCTCGAGGGTCTCGACGATCGGGACGGCGTGGGCGCTCAAGAGCTCGATCTGCTTTGTCTGGTTCTGCTCGATCGTGGTCGGCCGCTTCACCGTGTAGAGATGATATTCGAAGTAGTTCTCCTCGACGATGGGCGCGGGCGTCGGAGGGGGAGGATAGGCGGAGATAGCCGCCATCGCTCGGATCTGCTCGAACCGTGGCGGGGCGTTGACGTTTCCCGCCACGAGTTGCAGGTGCGCGTCGCGGTAGGTCGCGCCGCTCTGATTGGAAAGCGTTACGAGCCCCTGCAGATCCATCGTCTTGCCGCCGGGTGCGAGCACACCGGCGTACTCTGCGTGCCAGGCGATCCCGCTCGTGAGGTAGGCGAGGTCGAGGTCGTGCGAGCCGGAGCTGCGCGTGTCGACCGTGAGGACGAGCGTCGGCCGGTCGCGCAGATCGCGTGGCAGCGACGGATACGAGATCTGGCCATCGACGCTCGTCTCGATGCGGTCGGCGTACTGCAACACGACGTTTCCGTCGTTCACCGCGAGGAGCCGTGCCGTCTCGCGCGCCGGCCGGCCGGGCGCGGCCTTCGCGTGCGTGACCGTGAGTTCGTGGCCGACGTACTTTGCGAGGATCGAGCCCGCGCCGAGGACGTCGTAGTCGAAATCTTGCTCGACGATCGAGAGATCGCGGGGCCGCGTGGGTTCGCTCAGCAGCGCCGTCTCGGGCTGCATCCGTGCCGCGACGTCTCGCCACGCGATCCGTGCCGGACCGCCGGCGAAGCTCACGTGCCGGCGATCGTGAACGAGCGCGAGATCGCCGTTGTAGACCGTGACGTCGACGCTCGTCGCGTCGGCCGTCGTGCTGAGCGTCTCGCCGGCCTGCGCCGTAGCGAGCGTGGTCGAGGCGGCGAAAAACGCGAGGGCGGCAGCCGCCCGCAGGAACGATCGTCTCATGATCCGCGATTCGTCGCGCGGCGGGCCGGACGCCTGGCACGTTCGCGGCACTTCAACCCCGCACGAGCGCGAGCGCCTCGGCGGGTGAGGCTGCGACCCGCACGAGTGCGCGCGAGGGCGCGGCGAGGAAGCCGGCCGCGACCGCGAGATCGAACGACGCGACGAGGGCGTCGTAATACCCCGTGACGTTCACGAGGACGCACGGCTTCCGGTGCAGTCGCAGCTGGGCCCACGTCACGATCTCGAGGAACTCTTCGAACGTCCCGAAGCCTCCCGGCAGGGCGAGAAAGGCATCGCTGAGATCCGCCATCATGGCCTTGCGTTCGTGCATCGTGCCGACGACGTGCAGGTCGCTGAGGCCGGCGTGCGCGACCTCGGGCGCGGCCAGGGCCTGAGGAATGACGCCGACGGCGCGGCCGCCCGCGAAGAGCACGGCGTCCGCGACGACGCCCATCAGTCCGACGCTGCCGCCGCCGTAGACGAGCGAGTCGCCGCCCGCGACGATCGCGGCGCCGAGGCTGCGCGCCGCCTCCGCGTACGCCGGATCGCGACCGGCCGACGAACCGCAAAACACGCAGATGCGCACCGCGCGCGTTTCCCGCCGCTCGCTCAGGCCGCCTCTGCGAGCCGGCGACGCGGGCGCGGCGCGAGCATCATGCAGGCGACGCCCGCGACGACGAGCGCGGCACCGAGCGCCGCGTTCCAGCTGAGCGACTCGTGGAGGAAGAGCGTCGCGAGCGCGATCGAGACGACGGGATTCACATACGCGTAGGTCGCGGCGAGCGTCGTCGGCACGTTCCGCAGCAGCCAGAGATAGGCGCTGAAGCCGACGACGCTGCCGAAGACGATCAGATACGCGAGGCTCGCAAGAGAAGCGGCGGACGCCGCGAGCACGCGCGGATGCTCCGCCGTCGCGAGCGAGAGTGCTTCGCAGACGGGAGCGGCGAGGAGCATCTGCATCGCGCTCGTCTGCACGAGGTCGGTCGAGCGGAAGCGGCGCTGGACGATCGACCCCAGCGCCCACGCGACCGACGCGAAGAGATCGACGACGATGCCAGACAGGGGGAGTCCGTGCGCGGCGCCGGGCACGAAGATCGCGAGCATCCCGCCGATGCCGAGCACGAGTCCGGCGATCGCGAGCGGCACGATCCGTTCGCCGTCGAAGGCCGCCGCGAACAGCGTCATCCAGAGCGGCGAGAGCGCGAAGAAGAGCGAGCCGAGGCCGCTCGGCATCGTCTGCAGCGACCAGCAGAAGAGCGCGTTCGAAGCGACGAGGAGCAGCGAGGCGGTCACGAGCGAGGTCGCCCACTCCCTTTGCTGCGGCAGCGGGACGCGACGCAGGCGCGCGATCAGCCACAACACGCTGCCGCCGGCGAGGAAGCGCACGCTGACGAGCGCGAACGGCGGCAGCGTCTGGACCGCGAGCTTCATCGCGGGTGCAGTCGAGCCCCAAAAGAGATAGACGGCGCCGAGCGCGAGCGCGACCCGAAGCGCGGACGGCGCGCCGCTCACCGCGGCCGTCGGCCGATCGCGCCGAGCGCGATCCCGATCGAGCCCCAGAACAGCGTGAAGACCGCGACGACGAACGTTTCGAGGACGAGGAAGCCGATCGTCGTGCCCGGCGGCGGCGGCTCGGCGCCGAGCGCGGTCGCGAGCGCGCGTCCGCCCGACGCCTCGACGACGGCCGCGATCGCCATGAGCCCGAAGGCGGTCCAGGCGTGCTCGCGGCGCACGAGGACGAAGCCGAGCGTCGCGAAGACGACGAGATCGGGCAACGCGAACGTCAGGTACGCGATATGGCCGAAGCGGTCCGCGCAGGACGCCGCGACGTCGAACCCGAGGACGACGGCGAGGACGACACCGAGCGTCGCGAGCGGGAACGGGCGAGGAGCAGACATCTCTCGCCCGTATGCCCGCACGGCCGCGGTGTCCACGCGCCGGAGATCAGTCCTTGTGCATCGGCTCCGCGCTGCGCGTGCGGCCGGGTTGCGATGCGGGCCGGGAGGCGGGCCGCTTGCGATCGGGCGGCGCCTCGCGCTTCACGGGCCGGCGAATCGGCACGACGTTCGTGCCCTTCACGGCCTCGCGATCGCCGACGAGCACCGGCGTGATGATCGGCTTGCCGAGCGCCTGCGCGAAGACCTCGCTCAGCTCTTCGACCGCGACGAAGGTCATCGCCAGGCGGATCTCTTCCGGCACGTCCTCGAGATCGATCTCGTTGCGCTTCGGCAAGAGAATCTTCGAGATGCCGGCGCGCTTCGCGCCGAGGACCTTCTCCTTGAGGCCGCCGATCGGCAGCACCTGACCCGTCAGGGTGATCTCGCCCGTCATGGCGAGATTCGGGTCGACCTTCGTGTTCGTCAACAGCGACGTGATCGAGGTCGCGAGGGCGATGCCGGCGGAAGGACCGTCCTTCGGAATCGCACCGGCCGGCACGTGGATGTGCAGGTCGTGTTTGGCGAAGTAGTCTTCGGCGAGCCCGAGCTCCCCGGAGCGCGAGCGGATGAACGAGACCGCAGCCTGCGCGCTCTCCTTCATGACGTCGCCGAGTTGGCCCGTGAGCACGAGCTTGCCCGTCCCCGGCATCGCGGTCGTCTCGATGAACAGGATGTCGCCACCGACCGGGGTGTACGCGAGGCCCGTCGCGACGCCGACCGATGCGACGCGCTTCTTCACTTCGTTGTAGTATTTCGGCTTCGAGAGGTACTCCGCGAGCGACTCCGGCTTGATGCGCGCCTTGTACTTCGGCTCCTCGGCGATCCGGCGCGCGACCTTGCGGAAGACGGTGCCGATCTCGCGCTCGAGGTTGCGGACCCCGGCCTCACGCGTGTAGTCGCCGATGATCGCGCGAATCGTCGCATCGCCGATCTGCGCCTGCGAATCCTTCAGGCCGTTGGCGTCGCGCTGCTTTTTGACGAGATAGCGCTTTGCGATCTGCAGCTTCTCCATCTCGGTGTACCCGGCGAGATTGATGATCTCCATCCGGTCGCGCAGCGGACTGCTGATCGTCGAGAGGTCGTTTGCCGTGCAGACGAAGAGCACCTGACTCAAGTCGAATGGCAGATCCAGGTAGTGATCGCGAAACGTGTGGTTCTGCTCGGGATCGAGCACTTCGAGGAGCGCCGACTGCGGGTCGCCGCGGTAGTCGCTGCCGACCTTGTCGATCTCGTCGATCATCATGACGGGATTCTTCGTCCCGGCGTCGCGCAGCGCGCGCAGGATCGTGCCCGGCATCGCGCCGATGTACGTCCGGCGGTGGCCGCGGATCTCCGCTTCGTCGCGCACGCCGCCGACCGAGAGACGCACGAACTTGCGGCCCATGGCCTTCGCGATCGACTGCCCGAGCGAGGTCTTGCCGACGCCCGGCGGACCGACGAAGCAGAGGATCGGTCCCGTCAGCTTCTTCTTGAGCTTGCCGACGGCGAGATACTCGACGATACGGTCCTTGATCTTCTCGAGATCGTAGTGGTCTTCGTCGAGCACGCGGCGGGCGTTCGCGATGTCGATCTGATCCGGCGTCGTGACGTTCCACGGCAGTTGCGAGATCCAATCGAGATACGTGCGGATCACGCTGTACTCGGGACTCGCGGTCGGAACTTTCGAGAGCCGGTCGAGCTCGCGGTCGGCCGACTTCTTGACGTCCTCCGGCATCCCGACCTCGTCGAGCTTCTTGCGGAGCTCGTTCGTCTCGGCTTGCTGGGGATCGGTTTCGCCGAGCTCTTCCTGGATCGCACGAAGTTGCTGGCGCAGATAGAATTCGCGCTGGTTCTTCTCCATCTCGCGCTGGATGTCGGACTGGATCTTGTGCCCGAGCTCGACGACTTCCAGCTCTTTTGTGAGCATCATCGTGAGCTTGCGCATGCGCTTTTCGGTGTTGCGCTCCTCGAGCAGCGCCTGGCGGTCGTCCGTGTCGAGACGCATCGACGAGGCGACGAAGTACGTCAGCAGCGTCGGATCCGTGATGTTGTTGACCTCCATCTCCATCTCGCGCGGAGCCTGCGGCAGATAGCCGATGAGCTTGGCAAAGAGTGATGAGAGGTTGCGGTGCATCGCGACGAGATCGTTCGAGGGCTTGACGATATCGGGCAGCTCGGTGACGCGCGCCGCGAGATACGGATCCTTTTGCGGCACCTCATCGATCCGGAAGACCGCCTGGCCGCCGACGATGCAGCGGATCGTGCCGTCCGGAACTTTGATCATGCGCTGGATCGTGCCGAGCGTGCCGATGCGCCGGACGTCGCCCGGACCCGGGTCTTCCGTATCTTTGTCGGTGAGCGCGACGAGGCCGATCTGGCGGCCGTCGCGGAGCGCTTCTTCGACGAGGGCGATGCCCGGCTTCTTGACGACGGCGAGCGGAATGACGGTGTTCGGGAAGAGCACCGCATCTTGCAGCGGCAACAGGCCGAGCAGATCGGCGGAGGCTTTGGAGGTTGCCATTAGGCGAGAATCCTTCTCACGGTCATTTGGATTTCGGTGCGGTGGGTGGGCGTGGCGTCGAGTTCGGAGATCGGCAACCGAATGGTCAGGAGACCGTCGCGGTAAGATGCGCTGGCATCCTCATACGCGATCGCGACCGGCAGCCGAATCTTTTTGACGAAGGCGCCGTAGGCGATCTCCTTCATCAGGAAGGTGCCGCGGACGGGGCGATCGTGGTCCGCGCGACGTCCCGCGATCAGGAGATGGCGCGCTTCGACCCCGACGCGCAGGTCGCTCGGATCGGCGCCGGCGATCTCGACCGTCACGACGATCGTCTCGCCGTCGGCCGACATCGCGACGTCGCAGTTCGGCTCGAAGCCGCCGGGGCGCGAACGCCGGGTGAGATCGGCGAAGAGGGCGTCGAACTCGGAAAAAATATCATCGTGGCGCATCGGGCCGTTCGTCTCTCCTCATCGTTAGCACTCACACAGACCCACTGCCAACAGCGGGGGTTTCCCGTCGCATGCTTACCCCGTGGTCCCGCATCGTGATGGCCCGCCGCCCGCTACCGACTGTCACTCCGCACCTATTGACATCACTGTACATTATCTATACGCTGTCTACATGAGTGCAACACTGCCGAGCCCGGTCCCCGTGATCGAAGCGACGATCACACCGAGAGATGTCGACTTCGATCTCGATCCGACCCATGCCATGGACTGGCTCGGCGGCTCGAAAGAACAGACGCTCTTCTTAAACGCCCTCTCGATCCTCTTTCCGCCGGGCGAGCGATTCTTCATCGCCTCGGTGCTGGCCAATCGCGCCGGCGTGACGGATCCGAAGCTCAAGGACGAGATCAAAGCCTTCTGCACGCAAGAGGCTTTCCACACCCGCGAGCACATCGCGTACAACGCGGCACTCAAGACGTTCGTCGATTCGGACAGACTCGACCGCGAACTGACCGAGTACCTCGCTTGGGTGAAGAAGACGCTCCCCGCGGGCGGTCCGCTGCTCGCGACCTGCGCCCTCGAGCATTTCACGGCGATCATGGCCCACGCACTGCTCGAAGACAAGACGTACATGAAGGGCGCGCAGCCCGATTACGAGCGGATGTGGACCTGGCACGCGCTCGAAGAGTGCGAGCACAAGGCCGTCGCGTACGACGTGTTCCGCGCGACGATGAAGGGGCCGTTCGTCGAGTTCCGGCGCATGGCCGTCATGTTCCTCACGACGCTCACGTTCTTCAAATTCATCGGCAAGCACGTTCTCGCCCTGATGACGGCGCAAGGTCTTGCCAAGAGCCCGGTCTCCTGGGCGAAGCTGCTCTGGTACGTCTTCGGCGCCCCCGGCATCATGCGCCGCATCGCCGGGCCGTACCTGAAATACTACAACCCGAAGTTCCACCCGAACGACATCGATGACAGCGCCGCCCTTGCGCGGACGCGCACCCTCGTCGCCGCCTGGTAACGCGCTGCCGCTCGAGTTACTGTTGCTATTGCTGCGAGGGGAGCGAGTCCATCGCGACGTTGACGGACATCTCGCTGCCGCGTGCGCCGCGGTAGACGCCCCGCACCGGGCTGACGTCGCCGTAATCGCGGCCGATCGCGATCTTCACGAAGTGGTCGTTGACGATCAGGTCGTTCGTCGGATCGAACCCGATCCAGCCGTAGGGCGGCAGGTAGGCCTCGCACCACGCGTGCGAGGCCTCGGCGCCGAGAATCCGGCTGTCGCCGCGGAAGATGTAGCCGCTCGCGTACCGCGCGGGGATGCCCGCGCGGCGGAGCACCGCGATCATCACGTGCGCGTAGTCCTGACAGACGCCCGCACGCGCGGCGAGTGCGGCGTCGACGTCCGTGCGCACGGTCGTCGCGGCGGTATCGTAGGCGAAACTCCGGTTGATCGCGCGCGAGACCTCGTGCGCCCACGAACCGATGCGTTCGCCCGGTTCGCCGCACTCGGCGGCAAACGCCGCCAGCCGGTCGCCGAACTTCACGTACGCGCTCTCGTGCAGGAAGTCGTAGTAGTCTCCGAGTTGCGGGTCCGTCCGGAGCGCGGCGCGGCTCGCTGCGACCGGCGGCTCCGGGACCGGCGGCAGTAAGGTCACGACGTTCGAACGCGTCAGGACTTCGAGGCTCCGGTGCTCGGGCAGGATCGCGAAGTGCTGCACGTCGTTGCCGTAGCGGTCGCCGTACGTGTGGACGTACGCCCACGGCGTCACCTTCAGCTCGTAGCGCGTACAGAGTTGACTCGTGTCGCTGCGCGGTTGCAGATAGCAGACCGTGTAGCTCTCACTGATCGATCCCGAGTAGTCGTACGTTGTCCCATGCGCGATCTTGTACTCCACGCCTACGCCACCGGGACCGCGACCGGCAGGCGCGGGAAGTACGCGGTCTCGATATCCACCGTCAGCCGCTCGAAGTCGTGGATCTGCTGCGAGGCGAAGACGTCTCGGCCCGGCGCGAGCAATTCGTCGATCGTCGTGTAGTCGAAGCGCGCGCGCAGCCGGCCGAGGCGCCGTTCGGCGTCGATCCCGCACGTGTCGTTCGGCGTGCCCGAGAGGCGATGCATCGCGTCGTCGATCTTGCGCTTGCAGAAACGGAGCGAGCGCGGGAAGTCGGGCGCGACGGCGATGAAGCCGATCGCGTCGCGCGGCTCCGGCGACTGGCGCATGAAGTGAGCGAACGGCTCGCTCGCGCAGCACATCTCGAGCAGACGCTGCGACTCGGGCCACGGTTCGCGCTCCGCGTCGACGGAGGCGATCATCCGCGACGTCAGGTACGCGCGTTCCAAGAAGCGTCCGACTTGCAGGAAGTTCCAACTGTCGGCATGCGCGAGCGTCGCGTCGCTAACGCCGGCGAACGCCTGCATCGCGTCGCGGATCTTGCGCAAGAAGCGCGACGGTCCCGCGCGCAGGACGTCGGCGCGGTTCTGCGCCTCCGCGTACAGATAGATGACGTTGATCGTCTCCCAAACCTCGGTCGTGAGCTCCGCGCGGACGCCGAGGGCGTTGGAGCGCGCGATGCGCACGGCCGAGACGACCGAAGCCGTCGCCGAGAACGCGCAGAGGTCGAACGTGGACTCCGCGGTCCACGTCGTCTCCTCGACGAGCCGTTCGCTCGCGAACCCGACGGACCGCACGACCGACCGCCAGAGGCGCTCCGCTCGGCCGTCTCCCGGTGCGTAGTGGTCCATCGCGCGCGAGTACGTCACGTCGAGGATGCGCGCGACGGTCTCGGCGCGCTCGACGTTGCGACCGAGCCAGAAGAGGGAGTCCGCAACGCGGCTAAGCACGCCCGTCCTCCGGGCGCGGCGGCTGCAGGACCCACGTGTCTTTGCTACCGCCGCCTTGAGAAGAATTAACCACGAGCGAACCCTCGCGCAGCGCGACGCGCGTCAGCGCCGCCGGCGGCACGTCGACCTCCCGGCCGAGAAGCGCGAAGGGCCGCAGATCGACGCGCCGCGGCACGAGCGAGCCGCCGATCAGCGTCGGCGAGGACGAGATTTCGATCGTCGGCTGCGCGATGAAGTCGCGCGGGCTCGCCTTGATCCGCTCGGCGAAGACGGCCCGCTCCTCCGCGCTCGCGAAACTTCCCATCAGCATGCCATAGCCGCCCGAGGCGTTCGTGTTCTTGACGACGAGCGTATCGAGATTTGCCAGCACGTGCTGCAGCTGCGACGCCTCCGTGCAGTCGTACGTCGGTACGTTCTCGAGCAGCGGCTCCTCGTCGAGATAGAAGCGGATCATCGCCGGCACGAAACGATAGATCGCCTTGTCGTCCGCAACGCCCGTGCCGATCGCGTTTGCGATCGCGACGTTGCCGGAGCGGTACGCGTTCATCAGACCCGTGACGCCGAGCGAGGAATCCGGCAAGAAAAAGAGCGGATCGAGGTAATCGTCGTCGATGCGGCGATAGATGACGTCGACCCGTTCGAGGCCGTGCGTCGTCTTCACGTAGACGAAGTTGTCGACGACGAGCAGATCGCGCCCTTCGACGAGTTCGATGCCCATCCGCCGCGCGAGCAGCGTGTGTTCGAAATACGCGGAGTTGTAGATGCCGGGCGTCAGCACGACGACGTTCGGCTGCGAGCTACCGCGCGGCGCGCAATAGCGCAAAACGTCGAGCAGCCGCCGCGGATAATCGTCGACTGGCAAGACTTGGTAGCCGGCGAAAAGATCGGGGAAGCCGCGCTTGAGCACGTCGCGATTCTCGAGCACGTACGAGATGCCGGAGGGCGTCCGGCAGTTGTCTTCGAGCACGAGAAATGCCCCGCGCTCGTCGCGGATCAGGTCGATGCCGCTGACCTGGATGTAGATCCCCTGCGGCACGTCGAGGCCGATCATCTCGCGGGCGTAGTTCGGCGAGGAGTAGACGAGCTCGCGCGGGATGATCTTCTCGCGCAGGATCCGTTCGCCGTGATAGACGTCATCCAGAAAGGCGTTGAGCGCGCGAATGCGCTGCCCGATGCCGGCCGAGATCCGCGACCACTCCTGCGCCGTCAGCAAGCGCGGGATCACGTCGAAGGGGAAGATCCGCTCCGTGCCTTGCTGCTCCGCGTAGACCGTGAACGTAACGCCGCGTTGTAAGAGCGCCATATTGATCGATTGGACGCGACTCTTCATCTCCGCCGTCTCGATGCGCGAGAGCGTCGCGGCGAGGCTCGCGTACGGCCGGCGCGGCACGCCGGCGGCGTCGTACAACTCGTCGTAATGCGACGCGATTTCGTAAGGCAATCGCAGGTCGAGCATACCGGACGGAGTTCGGCCCATCATCGCCGCGCGACGTTGGCCCTTTGGTTAAGCCGCGACCGCCCGGCCCCGCCGCAACGCCGGCCGAAAGCCAAGTTCTTGCTAGCGGGCGCGCTCAGGTGGCGGCGGGCGTCGCGAGGAGCGCGGCGAGCCATTCCGTCAGCCGCTGGCCGCGCAGCGAGATGCCGTACCCCTCGACCGCACCGCGGTCGCCGGACCGGTCGACGTAGAGCGAGAGGATCCGTTGATCCTTCGCGTTCGTGAAGACGACGCCGAAGCGGCAGTCGAGGTCGCCGGAGGACTCCGTGACGGAGGCCTCCGCGATCTGAGCGAGCGCCGTGTCGATCAGGTCGGGCTCCTCGAACGACCGGCGGAGGGCGCTCTGCTCGAGGCGCGAGGGGCCGGCGGGATGGGGAGACGCGGCTTCGTCGTCGAGATGCAAGACTTCCATCCGTACGATCGAGGCCCGTTCGGCGAGCGCGGAGGAAAGAAAAAGCGGCTGTTTCATGCGACGACAGAGCGCATCTCGGAGTGAGACGTCACGCCTCTCTAATCGGCTTTACGGAGCGACAGCCCTTCTTGACATTTCGGCTCGCCGGAGCGTGGACGCGCACGAAAACATGACTACCGTCGCGGCCGTGCAACGGGTGCCGGCCGACCCGCTCGGAGCTCGGAAGGACCGCCTTTCGGAGCTCGAAAGGAACGCTGTATGGAAGAGATCGCGCCGCCGGCGAGCACCGGCCTCTCGACACCCGTGACCGCCTATGGACCCGCCGCAAATCCGTACGGTCGCGCCTTCGGCATCGGCGCCGCCGCGGGCATGCGTTCGGCGCTCGCACCCTTTGCGGTCCACCTCGAAGCGCGCAATCGCGCGACGGCCGTGCTCGCGCTCGCCGCACTCGGCGAGCTCGTCGTCGACAAACTGCCGGCGACCCCGAGCCGGACGTCCCCGCCCGCCCTCGTCGCTCGCGCGATCTCGGGCGCGTACTGCGGCCGCGCGCTCGCGCTGCGTTTCGGCGGCGGCCCCGGCGCGGGAGCGATCGCGGGCGTTCTCGGGGCGCTCGTGACGTCGTTTGCGGGCCGGGCGGCACGCGCGGCGATCGTCGCGAGAACACCGCTGCCCGATCCCGTCGTCGCCCTGTTCGAAGACGGCTTCGCGATCGCGATTGCCGTCCGCGCCCAGCGCCGGCCGGCCGACCTCTCCATCTAGCGAGCCGCCGTCACGGGCCCGCGCCCGGCGTCGGCGCCGCGAGCGGCACGCGAACGAGTCCACCGTCGCGAATCGAATCGCTCCGATCTTCGATAACCTTCGTGCCCGGCCGCACGGGTCCGCCGTGAACCGCGACCTCCGTATCGGTCTCGAGCCCGAGGCCGACCGTCACCTTGCGCGCCGCGTAGACCGCGAAGCGCGCGGGCTCGCCGCTCCCGCTCGGCGCGGATGATGGCGCGGCGGGAGTTGCATCTGCGGCCGGCGGCGGCGGCGACTGCACGACGTACAGATCGGAGACGCCGTTCGACGTCAGCACGGCGGAGCGCGGGACCGCGATTGCGTCGATTTGCTTACGCCGCGTGACCGTCACGGTGACGAGCTGACCGCCACGCAAGCGCAGATCCGGGTTCTCGACGATCAAGCGCGCGCGGTACGTCAGCGTCCCCGAACTCGGTACGGCGTTGACCTCGACCACGTGGCCCGCATAGGCGTGCGGACGCCGCGCGGCCGTCGTGAAGTCGACGTGCGTTCCGGTTCGGACGTCGTCCAGATCCTCGTCCGGGACGTTGAAGTTTACGTAGACGCGATCGACCTTCGCGATTTGAAAGATCGGCTGATTCGGGCTCGCGTAGCCGCCCGGGTCGATCTGCCGCGCGACGATCGTCCCGGCGTAGGGCGCGACGATGCTGGTCTGCTCGATCGCCGTCTCGAGCTGCTGGACCTCACCGCGCGCCTCTTCGACGAGGCCGCGATTGGAGGCAATATCCTGTCCTTGGATCGGCACTTCGTCGAGGTTGCGGCGGGCGGCGTCGAGCGCGGCTGCGGCCTGCATCACCGCGTTCTGCGCGCTGCGCTTCGTCTCGACGGCCGCGACAAATTGTTGCCGCGCGAGCTCCTCCTGCTCTTTTGAGACATAGCCTTGCACGAGCAGCGTCCGATCGGCGCGGTAGATCAGATCCGTGCTTCCGACCGACGCGTTCGCCGAACGCTCGGCGTCGCGCGCCGTCGTGAGCGCCTCACCCGCTTGCACGAGCGCGGACGAGACGCCCTGCGAGGTGACCGGATGCTGCAGGGAGGACTGCGCGAGCTTCGCCGACATCGAGTGCGCGGTGCCGATTTTCTGGACGAGCTGCGCCCGCAGCGGTGCATCGTCGATCTTTGCCAGTAACTGACCCGCCGCGACGCGGTCGCCTTCGTTGACGTAGACCGCGACGACGTTACCGGGTTGCTGCGCGCCGAGCGTCGATTGCAGCGACGGCGCGACGTTGCCGTCGAGCGTGAACGTCGTCTCGATCGTCTTGCGCCGGGCGATCGCGAGCGTCACGGTCGGCGGCGGCGGCTTCACGCTCTGCGTCGCGCCCGAGCCGCAGCCTCCGAGCACGAGGTCACAGGCGAGCGCGCACGTGGCAACAACGTGCAGTGCGCCCGCGTGCTTCGTTTGCATTGCGCCCGCACGCAGGGAAGGGGCCCTCACGACGTCGCCCTCGCCGGTCGCGCTTCGGCCTCGCCCGCCGCTCCGCGGCCGTTCGGGGCTCCCGGCCGATCGCTCGCGCCGGGGGGGTCGCTCGGCGGCGGCGCCGGCTCCTTCGGCGCGTGCTTGTCGAACCGTGCGGCGAAGAGATAGAGCGCCGGCACGATCGCAAGATTGAGGAACGTCGAGACGATCATGCCACCGAAGACGACCGTGCCGAGCGAATGACGGCTCGCAGCTCCCGCGCCGCCCGCGAATACCAGCGGCACGGTGCCGAGGACGAAGGCGAGCGACGTCATGAGGATCGGCCGCAGGCGCGTCTGCGCCGCGTGCTCGACGGCTTCGACCGCGTCCATGCCTTCCTCGCGGAGCTGGTTTGCGAACTCGACGATGAGGATCGCGTTCTTCGCCGCGAGCCCGATCAGTAAGACGAACCCGACCTGCGCGTAGACGTCGCTCGGGATGCCGCGCAGCCGCAGCAGCCCGATCGCGCCGAAGAGCGCGAGCGGCGTCGCGAGCAGGATGACGAGCGGGTCGGTGAGACTTTCGTACTGCGCGGCGAGCACGAAGAACACGAAGAGCAGGCCGAGGCCGAAGAGCAGCACGGAGGCGGAGCCGCCTTGGATCTCCTCGAGCGAGAGCCCCGACCATTCGTGCGGGAACGGACTCTCCGCCGAGAGACGCTGCATCTCGGCGAGCGACTCGCCCGAGCCTTTGCCGGCCGGCGTCAGGCCCGTGATCTCGATGTTCCGGAAGAGGTCGTAGTGAGAGATAATCGGCGGCGACGTCGTCTCACGTAGCCGGATATAACTCGAGAGCGGTGAGATCGCGCCCTGGGCGTTACGCACGAAGATCCGGTCGAGATCGCCGATCTTCGAACGGTAGGGCGTGTCGGCTTGGACGTAGACGCGGTAGTCCCGATTCGTATAGGTGAAATCGTTCACGTACTGCGACCCGAGATAGGCCTGCATCGCGCCGAAGACGTCGGCGAGCGAGAGCCCGGCCTGAGCGACTTTGCGGCGTTCGACGTCGACGGCGAGGTGGGGCGAGACGTTCGTGAACGACGTGTTCGCGCGCTCGACGTTGCCGCTCGCGTTCGCCCGCTGGATGAGCGACGATGCCGCGTCCGCAAGCGGCGTCAGCCCGACGTTCGTCGGATCTTCGAGCTCGTATTGGAAGCCGCCGACGGAGCCGATGCCCTGCACGGCGGGTGGGTTGAGCGCGAGGATCTTCGCGTTCGGAATCGCCGCGAGCTGCGGCTGGATCTTCTTCAGGATGTTCGCGAGCTGCGCCTCGGGCGCGCTACGCTCGCTCCACGGCTTCAGACGGGCGATCACGAACCCGCGGTTCGTGCCGTTGCCGCTCGCGCCTTGACCGCGGCCGCCGATGTCGAAGACGAGCGCGAGGCCGGGAATCTTCGCGAGGATCGCGTCGACCTTGCGCGAGATCGCCTGCTCTTTTGCGAGCGGCGTCCCTTCGGCGGCCTGGATCGTCACGAAGAAGTAGCCGAGATCTTCATCGGGCAGAAACGCCGTCGGCGTCGATTTGTAGAGCAACCCCGTCGCGAGCAGCGCGACGGCGAACGCGAGAGCGACGAAGACGCGGCCGCCCGTGATGCGTGGCAAGATCTTCGCATAGGCGTGACGGGTTCCGTCGATCGCGCGGTTGACCGGCGCGAACAACCTCGATTCTCGCTCCTCGGGCCGGATCAGCAGGACGGCGAGCGCTGGCGTGAGCGTCAATGCGACGAAGAGCGAGATCGTCACGGAGCACGCGATCGTCAGCGCGAACTGCTGATAGAGCCGCCCCGTCGTGCCCGGAAAGAAGCCGACCGGTACGAAGACGGCGAGCAGCACGAGCGACGTCGCGACGACGGCGCCGGAGATCTCCTTCATCGCCGCGAGCGACTTTTCGATCACGGTGCCCGCGCGCTCGCGGTCTTGCACGAACCGCGCGATGTTCTCGATGACGACGATCGCGTCGTCGACGACGAGGCCCGTCGCGAGCGTCAGTCCGAAGAGCGTGAGCGTGTTGATCGAGAAGCCGAGGGCGTTCATCAGCCCGAACGTGCCGACGAGCGAGATCGGAATCGTGATCGCGGGGATCAGCGTCGTGCGCCAATCTTGCAAGAAGAGAAAGATGACGATGACGACGAGCAGGATCGAGAAGAGCAGCGTCTGGATCACTTCGCGGATCGACTCGCGCACGAAGTCGGTCGTATCGTAGTTCATGCCCCAGTGGACGCCCGGCGGGAAACGCTGCGCGAGCGTCGCCATCGCGTCCTTGATGCGCTGCGAGGTCTGCAGGGCGTTGCCGCCGGGCAGTTGCTGGATGCCGAGACCGATGTTCGTCTGGCCGTTGCGCGTCGAGATGTTGGCGTATTGCTGCGCGCCGAGCTCCGCGTGGCCGACGTCTCGCAGGAGCACGGAGCCGCCGTTCGGCGTCGTCTTCAAGATGAGCTGGTCGAACTGCGCGGCCGACGTCAGCTGACCATTCGGTGTCAGACTGAGGTAGTACGGCTGGTTCGCGGGAGTGGGTTCCTGACCGAGGGCGCCCGCCGGAACTTGGACGTTCTGGGCCTGCAACGCCGTCACGACGTCGGTCGAGGTGAGGCCGTTATCGGCGAGGCGCTTCGGGTCGAGCCACAGACGCATCGCGTACGTGCGATCCCCGAAGATCGTGACGTCGCCGACGCCGCTGATCCGTTTGAGCGGATCGATGACCTGGAGCGAGGCGTAGTTGCTGAGGAAGACCGTGTCGTACTTGCTGCCGGGGTCGGCGTAGAGCGAGAGCGAGAGCAAGAACGAGCCGAGGACCTTCTTGACCGTCACGCCCGTCATCTTGACCGCGGAGGGCAGCTGGCCGTTCGCCTGCTGGACGGCGACGAGGACGTCGGCTGCGGCCTTATCGATATCGCGCGAGAGATCGAAGCTGCACGTGATCGTGCTCGTACCGTCGTCGCCGCTGACGGAGGAGATGTAGCGCAGGCCCTGCGCGCCGTTCACGGCTTCTTCGATCGGCGTCGTGACGGCGGACTCGACCTCTTGGGCGTTCGCGCCGGGGTACGACGCCGTGATCGAGATCGTCGGCGGCGCGACCTGCGGAAATTGCGAGACCGGCAGGCTCGGGATGGAGACGAGCCCCGCCGTCAGGATCACAGCAGAGCAGACGGCCGCGAAGATCGGCCGCGTTAGGAAAAACCGAATCACGGCCGCCTCGAATACAGCGTATGGAGCACTCCGTCAGGCCTTACCAAGTCGCGTTCCCAGGTAAACCCGCCCGCGCCAGGGCTGCGACGGTACGCGCCGCGACGCCGGCGACGAACAAGCGCTGCTCCCTGGTTAGGAGAGGCGCGCATCATGAGCGACACCTGCTCACGATGGCGGACGAATGGCGAAGCTCGCCGGTCCGAGCAGGGCGCTTGCGATCAGAAGGCTCTCGAGCCATCGCTCACTGACCGACAGTACGATGCCGCTCTCATTCTCATGCGATGCGAATAGGTGAGCCATCTCATAGACGCTAGTCGGTGAGGTCGAGTTCTTTGGCTACAGAAATGACGTCGACGTTGTGTTTCGTTAGTGGAACGTGTTCGGCTACGCGTAAATGCGGCTTATAGGGGTCTCCTGAGAAAATGACGATGATGTCGCCGGCATGTCGGGACTCTGCAAGAAGGCCGCCGATCGTGTCTGAGGAGAGTTGGCCCCGTAGGACGGCGCCTGTGACCGCTTGTGTCAGCGTGCGGTGAGGCGACAATAACGCACCGCGATCGAGTTGACTGAACCCCGCTGAGCGTAGTTGGCGCATGATTACTTCTGAGTTGCGAAATCGGTTTCGTACGCTTACTTCGCGCAAATCAAGCAATTCGATCGGCGGTTCGACTTCCACAAGAATGGCAACGCGCTCGTAGAGCAATGGCGGAGTATGCCATTGATCTTCGGCGATCTGTCGATCGTTTTCAGCGTCGGCCGATTCTTCTTCATTAGTCGGGGTTGGTATGGATTGGACGATCGCCCGAGCTTGCGGTGATCGCGACCATGGCAACAAGAATTCAAATAGGCACGTTCGCAAGCTCGGTGCGCCGTAGAGTACCGGCACGAGTCGTTCGGGATCGTCGAATCGCCCAGCTCCTTGATAGCGAACGTCTACATGAAGAGGGTCGGCTTTACGGCCGACCCTCCAGAATTCACTAAGCGGTACCGTTCCCGTCACCGTTGCGCGAGATCTCGGACTGCTGCGAATACCGCAGCGTCACGGCCAGCTCGCAACTCGTCCGCGGGCATTTTGTCGCCCAGATGTGGATTCGTCCCGGTGAACCACTGTGCTGCGCTCGTGGGGGATTTCACAATTTCACTTATCGCGATATGAAGGGTCGCAACGGTACGGAGCCGTTCCCAAACGACACGGTCGGGTCTCGCTCGGCCAGATGCCCAGCGCGAGACATTGTTCGCGTCGGCGATGCCGGTGATATGCGCGATCAATGGCCGTCCTAGGATCCCTTTCAGGTACTGAATGAGATCGGACTCACTAAGATGATACGCTTCACGATGCGCCGCTTGTAGCAGACTATCAGCGTCCGTGAGGTGGTCGAGGGTGGGAGTTGTTATCATGATTATCCGTACGAGCCTTCCGTAAGCCTCACCGAAGGCCTCTTGAGATCATACCTCATTTTTTGAGTTTTGTGCTGACTTTCTCTTCGGCGTCCTTCGAGAGGTTTTAAGGACGAGTTGGGACTCTGGAGTCGGGATACGGTAGTCGCGACTACTGAGTCAGGAGTCGGGAATAATTCGCGCTATATTTTCCGCCACAGGGGGTGCGCAGGTCGAGGTCCGAATTCATGACTCCTAATAATCTACGTAATAAATCGCCGATCCGTGAAGATCGATTCTCCGCTAATGAGTTCAGGCTTGTACGAGCCTTGCATAGAGCATCCCGCCGGAAGCAAAAGCAGCGTCAACGAGATTCGTCGCGTTTCGCAAAGCATAGGAATTCCTTTTGGCGCTTCAGGAGTTCGAGTGGGTCGGGTAGAGGTCGAGGCCGGCGCAGTGGAACATGATGGCATCCGCAAAACGTGATTCGCTGCGATATCCGTTCGCTCTGGTCTTGAGCTTCTGGATCTTGC